>Ga0118677_10000389_pt1 | contig 96256 bp, 78 predicted proteins | sample AliMusrvi5mmetaG_FD_86154 | JGI IMG/M metagenome (GOLD analysis project Ga0118677, IMG submission 86154) | reverse complement strand
GGATGGCCCCGCCGACATGCATGCCGTCGGCTTCCACAGAACCAGTCATGGGCGTCACGTCGCGGTTCTTGAACAACGCTTCGCGGAGCTTGTGCAGGATGACGAAAGAGGACTTGTGGTTTAGCCCGATGTCGCGCCGGATTTCCAGAGCGCTCTTGCCCTTCGCGGCGTTGGCCCAGAGCAGGCCGATCTGGAGGATGGTCCGTAGCGAGAGCTTGGAACTGTGGAAGAGCGTGCCGCTGGTGAGCGAAAAGGTATGCCCACACCGCTTGCACCGGTACTGCGAGCGCGTCTTCAACACGTACACCGCGTCGCACCCGCACTCCGGGCACACGGGACGGCCTTCCGTCTCGGGCCAGCGCAGGCCTTTCAGCAACTCCTCAACCTGTTCATCGCTCATCTTGGCGATGGCGGTCAGGGAGAATGTCTTCGCGGCGGAGGTCAACAAAAAATTCATTACTCAAACCTTCTGTTCTTTGCTTAATGGATCGAAATCATAGCAGAAATTGATTGTTGTGTCAAGGAGGTGTTGCGTAAAAGGTCCGCCTCTCGCGCGGATCAACGCGCGAGAGGCGGACCTCTTGAGGCGGGCTATCTGTGGTCGGCGGAAGCCAATTCCGACTCGACGATGGGCGCGAAGAGCGTGGCGAGGGCAGGGTCGTTGCTGTTGAACGGCTTGCCGAAGCGGTCAAGGCCGTTCTTCCAGAGCACGGGCGCGCGGGATGCGCCCATCTCAAACGGCCGCCTCTCGCTCTCGGGCTTTTTGTTCATGTGCTTCGCGATGAGCGCAGGCGTCAGCAGGACATGGCCGCGCTTGGGAAACGCCTCGGCCATGCGCGCGGCGGACAGCTTCATGCTTTCGCCCGGGGCTTCGGGAAGCCAGTCCGCCCACATGCTTTTATTCCGCCACACGAAGCACGTTGCGAGCTCGTCCGGGTACGCGGCGGCGAAGACCACGCCCGCCGAACCCGCGAACGAGATGATGCCACTCGATGCGTTCCGGGCGAAATCGCCGTTCTCCCACAGGACACCGATGTTGCGGAACGGCGGAATCAGCGGGTCGCTGGCCGGGACGAGCATGCCGCACGAGGTACCCATGCGCACGGTGATGTCGCCATTCCCGAACGGCCAAGCGCTGATGCCGTGCATGGCGTCGGCCAGCCGCACAGAGCGGTAGTCGAAGCCGGTGGTGCCCATGCCGAAGTCGAAGCGCGGTTCGGATATATCGAGGAGCAAGGCCTCGACGATATCTTTCGGCTCAATCTCGCGGGCGTTCACGATGGTGCGCTCCTGCAACCGCACGTTATCGCGCACGGCGGTATGAAACACCTGGCCCCCACCGTCCCGGCAGGCGATGAGCCGCACGTCCGGGCCATTCGCGTCGACGACGAGCGAGTGCGTTTCCACCACGCGGCACGGGGCGCCGGTGCGGCGGGAGAGCACGGGGATGACGATGTCTTTGTTGATGGTGATGAGTGTTTTCTTGCTCATGGTTTGTTCCTCTTGTTGCGGTCCCACCCCGCCGCCGTCCGGCCGGAACGACGGGCGAGGTCCGATGGGCGTTGATGCCGAAACGTCTGGACGAACTTTTGCTTATGCCAGAAAAAGTTCTTTGTGTCAATGGGTTACGCAAACACAGCCGATTGCTCGAAGGATCCTGGATCCTAGAGTGTTCGGAGCCATCGCGACGGGGTTGCCGCGCGAACTATTTTTCAGCCGCGCTCGAAAAGATGCGCGAAGGACCAGTCCTCGGGCATGACCTTCGTGCCGGAGCGCTGTTCGTCGGAGCGCCAACGTTTGCCGTGGCGCAGGGCGCGGCACTCGCAGCCATGCCACCACGTGCCGAGGTCGGCGACGGGTTTGCGCGACATCGCTTCGCGAACGAGTTCGGGGGTGAGCGAAACGCGCACATCGCCGATTCGCGACATGTTCAAGGCGCGGTACGTCCGAGCTTGCGCTTCGGAGAGCGGGGTTGGCTCCCACTCCTCGCCCCACGCCATGCGGTTGCGCGTGATGACGCGCGCGGCGAGGTCAAGCGGGAACTTCGCTTTGAGCAGGAACCCGGAGCGCTGTGGCAGGGCCGTGATGTGCGAGGCGGCTGGACGCGCGAAGTCGCCGTGCGGCCAGAGCACGCCCACGAGCGGGAGCGGCAGGGCCGGAGGCGCATCTATCGGCGCGAGGACGCCTGCCGCGGCGATGAGTTGCGCCGTGACGAATCCGGACGGCGTCGGCCAGCCTCCTGCCAGTTCGGCGGCCTCGCGGGGGTTTAGCGACAGGTAGGCGTACGGCGTGCCCGTGCCGTCGAGGCTGAATGTCGGCTCCGGCAGTTCGGCCACGCGCGTGACGATGGGGCTGTCGCGCCACAACCTCTGCGCATGGGCGATGAGGCCAGCGTGCATGGACATGACGTCGCGCACGGCGGTGCGATGGATGTTTCCGCGCCGGTCGATGCAGGCGACGAGCGTGATGCCCGGGGCGGACTCGTCGAGGACGAGTTGCCGCGTCGGGACGGTCCGGCAGAGGCGGCCGGATTTGCGGGACACGCAGGGGAAAACGAGAGCTTGGGAAACGGTGGCGAGGACAAGATTTGGCATGGGCGGCTCCTTTCGTTCTTGGGTATGGGAACGGATGGAGCGGAGGTATCATGAAAGATTTACCATGGGAGCCCATGCGGAGGCGTTGATCAGCGCGCGTGGCTTACCGTATGGACTGAGCGCAAAACGGGCGCCCGAAGGCGCCCGTTGCGGTTAATCGCCCGTACGAATCAGATAGAAGTTCTGGAAGTATGTCCAACTGCTTGTCACGTCGGATACTTGGAAGAGCAGTTTGGTTATCCCGTTGACACGGAAGGAACCAGACGTGATTGTGTTCCACTGTTGAGCGGCCCCGGAGTTGGAGACGTATACACTGGTCTGCACGCCGGAAGAGTCTTGGGTGTAGAGCGTGAGTGCGCCGCCGAGAGCGTCCCGGAATCCCTTCACGGTATAGTAGTAAGTGCCTGACGGGATGTTCCATCCAGCGTACCACGCCGTTTGGACGTAATAGCTGTTACAACCGGTTGAGCAGGCGGTATTGTGTGCTCCAACACCATTGCCGCTGTTCCAGGAGATGGCGGTGGTGTTGCCATTATGGGCACTGTTCCAAGAGAAGCCATTCCACATGTCGATGGATGCGGTTCCGTTGCATCCCTTCTGCGTGGCTGGCTTTGTGCCAGCATTGCAGTACGAGTCGGCAACGGTCGTCCCGTCGCTTCTCTGGCAACTGACTGTCGCTGGCTGCCAAAGGTACTGGCACGTCCCATATCCTGTCTGCACCCAAGAATACGTACAGGCCGTGTAGTCCGCGCAAGTCTGGTTGGTTGCTGGCTTGGCGCCAGCGCTAGCGCAGTAGGCGTCAGCCAGTGTCGAAGAGTCGGAGCCGATGCAGGTGACGCTACGCGTCTGGCTGGACGAGGCGGAGCACGCCGCGGTGCAGGAACCATAAGCACCAGACACCCAAGACGCAATGAGTGGCGTTACGGACAGGCTCTTGATCGAGGTATCTCCACCCTTGCCTGTCACCGTAAGCTTCACCGTGCGTTGCGTTGCGTCGGCGAAACTGTGTGAGGCGGTGCAGGTGCTTGCCGTCGTGCCGTCGCCGAAGTCCCAAGCGCAGGAGGCCACGTCGCCGGTGCTCGTGCTCGTGAAGGTCGCCGCAATGCCTGCGACGAGCGGGGACGATACGGCGAAGTTGGCGGCAACGGCGGAAAACACCTGAACGCCCTTGGTTGCGGCCACGGTCTGGAGGCTATTCGTGCCGGTGACGTCCATCTCCACGGTGAAGGTGGCCTTGCTCGCGAAGCTGTGTGCCTGGGGCGAGCAACCCGTGACGGTGTAGCCATCGCCGAAGTTCCAGGAGCAACTCGCGTAGTTGCCGCCGAGGGTCGGCGTGCAGGTGACGCTGGCGCCGGTGTACGACGGATTCGGGGTGCAAACGATACTCGCCGTGGGGGCCGCGCAACCCGAGTACACCGTGCAGGACTGGCTCGCGTCCGGCTTCTGGCCGGAACAGGAGGCGTCCGGCATGGTGGTGCCGTCGCCGCGCTGACAGGTGACGGTTTGTGCCTGCGTGCCGGTGCCGCAGGTGGTTGTGCAGGAACCGAAGCCGCCTTGGCTCCAAGAGTAGGAACAGGTGCTGTAGTCCGCGCAAGCCTGCGAGAGGGCAGGCTTCACGCCCGCGTTCACGCAGTAGCCGTCGTCAAGAGAGGAGGCGTCCGAGCCGGTGCACGCGACGTTGCGCGTCTGGCTGGACGTGGCCGAACAGGCCGGGGTGCAGGCGGCGAAGCTTCCGGCGGCCCACGAGGCGGTGATCGGGGTCAGGGACAAGCTCTTGGTGGCCGTATCGCCTCCAAGGCCAGCCACGGTGAGCTTCACGGCGCGCGCCACGGCGACCGCGAAGGAGTGCGAGGGCGCGCAGGTGCTGGCGGTCACGCCATCACCGAAGTCCCAAGTACATCCCGCCACATCGCCGGTTGAAGACGATGTGAAGGCGGCCGGAACACCCGCGACAAGAGGCGTCGGGGCCGCGAAGTTCGCAGAGACAGCCGAAAAGACCGTGACGGCCTTTTGCGCCGAGCCGCTTTGCAGGCTGTTCACGCCGGTCATGTCGAGGCGCACCAGATAGCTTCCGGCGGTCGACCAGCGCGCACTCTGCGCGATGCATCCGGTGCCGGTCAGTCCATTGCCGAAGTCCCAAGAGCACACGGCCGCGTTACCGGTGATGCTCGGGGTATAGAAATTCGTCGCCTGCGTGTAGGTCACGGCGTTGCCGCTGATGGTCGCGGCCGGGGCCACGCAGGAGGAGTAGGACGGGCAGGACTGGCTGATGGCGGGCTTGGCGCCGAGACCGGCGCAGAAGCTGTCGTTCACAGCGGTATTGTCGCCGCGCATGCAGGCCACAAGGCGCGTCTGTGAAGAAGAGTCCGTGCAACCGGCCGCGCAGGCACCATACTGGCTGACGCTCCATGAGTAGCCGCAGGTGCTGATGTCGGAACAGGCTTGGGTGGCGACGGGCTTCGCGCCGGCGGTCGAACAATAGGAGTCGTCAACGGACGTGCCGTCGCTACGGCGGCAGGACACCGTGCGGCTGGACTGGCCGGTGCCGCAAGAGGTGTTGCAGGCGCTGAAAGAGTCTGTGGCCCAGGCGTAGGTGCAGGAACTCACGTCAGTGCATGCCTCGGATGTCGCCGGCTTGCCACTCTGGTCGCAACCGCTGGCAAGCTCGCCGCTTCCGTCCACGCAAATGACACTACGCGCGGCCACTCCTGCGCCGCAGGTGGAGGAACACGCGCCATATTCACCGGCGCGCCAAAACGCATCACTGCCCGGCAAGGTCATGCCCCCGGCAAGGATGGTTGACGATGAAGGCGGCGTAAATCCGTCGGCGGCCAGACAGTTGCCCGTGCAAAGCTTGCCTACGGACCGGTTGACGATGACGTAGGTGCTGTCACCCATGTCGACGGCCTGCATGGTCGCCTGCGAGCCGGTAGAGAGACTGGCCTTGAAGGCGAGCCAAGCTTGGATAGTCTCGGAGGACCCGGCCAAGGCGAGCGACGACAACAATATTGCAAACAAAATAAGCGTATTAGTTCTTTTCATGGAGCACCTCTCCATAAATTGAACCGCACATCGTGCCTTACATGCAAGATCTGACGGAATACTTTTTGCGGCTTCAGATTTTGGTAAGCATTATCCCAATCGTGCGTCCCGCGAGTGATACGTCGGCGCAATGTTTCATCAGGCTTGGCATGCCTTGCCTGTCAGCGCCTCCTGTCCGACCAAAGCAACCATTTGGTCGTAATGTCGTTGATCCTCCGCTCGGATAAGGTCCATGACATCGGCCATAATCTTGGGCGTCTCGGCAAGGATGGACGGATCGTGTTCTTGGTCGCCGACTCTGTCGAAATGCGAACAGACATGCAGGAAGCGGAGGATTCTCATCTTCACGGCGGCGTCGACGCTCTGGACGCCGTCCAGAAGCGCCGACAAGCCTCCGGTGGGGGCTGCGGCGGACGCCGGATACCGGAAGGATAGGAAGGTCTCCAAAAGCCGTCTGGCGATGTTCGGCATCGCATAATGCCCCTCCAAGGAACCACCAGACTTGGCCCCGACCATTCCTGCGACAAGCTTGAAGAGGTAGTGGTAGTCCGACTCGTAGTCGCGTAGCAACGGATCCAGGGGCGCGAGGCGCGCGAACCGCCCCTTCTCATCGACGCAGGCTTCCAGCATGAAGAGACAATGGCACTTCCGCTCCCCCTTGCAGAACCAGTTCTTCACTTGCCGGAAGAACGTGAAGTTGTGCGTGAGGATGAAAAGTTGTCCAGCCGTCTTCGTGCGTGCACGCATGAAGCCAAAGGCCGAGAAGATGGCGTTGGCGTCTAGGCTTGAAATGGGATCGTCGATGACGACGATGCCGCTTGCAAGGTCGAAGTCCTTGCCCTCAAGCGACTTCAAAAAATAGAGAAACGCGATAGCTGTCCGTTCGCCTTCACTCAAGTGCTCCGCGATCTGGCCCGCCCGGGTGATCACGTAGGCCGTCCCGTCCACCTTGAACTGCAATTCGCTCCGCCCCAAGTAGCTCGCGAGCTCCTTGTTCAACTCCTCGGCCGGTCGCTGATGCTCGATGATTTCCCGTTCAAGCTGTCCGATGGTCTCTTGAGTCGCGGCACCTTCCTGCGCCAACTTGGCGTCCCGTGCGCGCAGGGCATCCAAGCCAGCCTGTTTCTCCTTGAAATCCCCGAGCGCATCACAGACGAATGCCTCTTCCAAGGCTTTGCGCGCCCCCCGTACCATCTCCTCGAAGTTGGTGCAGTCGGTGTTGTGCGTCTCCACAAGCTCGCGAATCTTGAGGATGGCGACCGTCGCGGCGGCCATGTCCGGCACTTCCGCCTCGCCCATATATTCTGTGAGTGAAACCGCCTTGAACGGAGAGGCCTTTTTCGCTTTCACCGCCTCCACCAGCGCGTCCAGATACCGTCGAGCCTTATGGGCCTCCTGCGTGAATGTCTCCGTCGCGGAAGAAAAGGCCGAGGCCAGATGGTCGGCCAACGCCGTCTTGTCCGGGAGACCCGAGACGTCAAAATCCTTGGCGAGGGACTCAAGTGAGAGAACCAGCGTGTTTGCGTCCTGTTGCAAGCGTTCGTACTGGTCGTTGAAATGCCCCTCCAGCATGCGGACACGTTCATCCAAGAGGGGTTGGTCACAGAACCGGCACCGAGGAGCATGCTTCTCGTTCTGCACGTGGAGCGCAAGGCCTTGCTTGACCCACTGCGCCGTGACGGGGTCGGAGGCCAACTCGGAGATGGTCGCGGACACGACGGTCCGCTCCAGAAGCTCCTTGGCCAAGGCCGTAGTTGGCGACAACTCCGGCAAGGCCGCCGACAGGACGGGCAACGGATCCTTCATCTTGGAGTCTTTCTTCGTCCTGAACTCGTCACGTTTTTCTTCGGAGAGTTGCTTCTCGGCAAGCTTCGCGGCGTCCAAAGCGCCTAGGCGTTTCGCCGTGTCGAGGAAGCCGCTCTTGTTGTAGTTGTTGTAGGCATTGTTCCCCGCCGACCGCAGGGCCTCCTTGACGATCCTGCCTTGTTGGACGCAGAATTCCTCAAGCGCCTTGTCTGCTTTCTGGATGTCCGCCTGCACCAAGCGTTTGTCTGCGGCGGTGGCCAGAGCGGCTTTCTTCAGGCGCTCGATTTCTTGTTGCTTCTCCGCGCTCTCCTTGCCCAGAAAATAGATGGGGCCGACTCGTTTCGACGCGAAGACGCTGTCCCGGATGAACGCCGAGTCGAACACCCGGACATTCGGCAACATCTTCTCCGGCCCGAATTCAGACGCCTTGTGGATCAAGCCGCCACAGGCGAACTGCACATCGCCTTCCGGGACAGGGGTCTGGTTTTGAAGCGCCGTGAAGAGGCTGGAAAGAGTCGTCTTGCCGCTCCCGTTCCAGCCATAGATGAGGTTGAACTGCTTGAACTCGGGGAGGCTGGCGGGCCACTCAAAATCTCGAAACACCCGATAGCCATTCAGCCGAGGGATCTTGGTGATTTTATGCGGCATGCACGCCTCCTGAACCTAGATGTTCGGAACAGCGTTACAGCGCAACAAACATGCAGTCAAACGCATCAGATCGTGAGGATTCTCGGGCCAGAATGATTTCGGAATTCGACGCATGGAATTGACGTTTCAGATCGGGCATACTATGGGTTTCCATGATAGGATTTTCGGGGGTGGGCGGTGCATCAGCTTGTAGATTTTGCTGACAATTCCGGTCGTGCGGCCGTCGCGTCGATATCGCGCGCGGACCGGAAAAGAAATGGGCAGTTCCTGACGCCTCCTTCCGTCGCGAGATACATGGCGCAACGATGCGCCATCGCTATTTCTTCGGACCCCGTACGTGTGCTGGACCCTGCGGCTGGAGCGGGCGTTCTTGCCGCCGCTGTTGTCGAGGCGCTTCTGAACAAGACAGAGCGGCCAAGCCGTATTGTGGTCACGCTCTTTGAGATGGACAGTCGATGGAAGCAGCCACTCAAGAACTTGGCGAATCGCATGCGCCGGCGGGCAGAGTCCGTCGGCGTTTCGTTGAGCGTCTCAATCCGTTGCGAGGATTTCCTGCTGTCCCATGAAGCCGTCCAGCAACAGCCTGTCGCCGACGTCATCATCGCGAACCCGCCATACTTCAAACTCCGCGCCCATGACCCGCGCGCCTTGGCGCACGCCTACGCCGTGCATGGTCAGCCGAACATCTACGGGCTGTTTATGGCGGCATGCTCGTTTCTCGTCGAACCCGGCGGAAGCTGGTGTTTCATTACGCCCCGCAGTTGGACAAACGGAGCCTATTTCGCGGCGATGCGCCGGAGGATCCTCTGCAACCTGTCCTTGGACGCCATCCACGTGTTCGAGTCGCGCGTCGACCACTTTTCGGACGACGACATCTTGCAGGAAGCGATGATCACGTGGGCGTCCGCCAGAGCGTCGGTACATGGTGAGGTGCTGTTGAGTACGAGTCATGGCTCACAGGATCTGACCGAATCCGCTCTGACGTCCATGCCTGTCCGCGAGGTCATCGGCGGCGGGCAAGAGCAACTGATTGCCTTGCGGAGCCAGACCGACCAGCTAGATGCCTTTTCAGCGACCTTTGATACCTACGGACTCAAGGTTTCAACGGGTCCGGTCGTCGCCTTCCGGGCCAAGTCCAGCCTGCGTACGGCTCAAGGGAAGAACACCGTGCCTATGCTCTGGATGCAACACATTGAGCGCATGCGCGTACAATGGCCACGGAACAAGAAGCAGGAACACATCGCCGCGACGGCCAGCACGGCGTGGATGCTCGTGCAGAACGCTCCGCTGGTCGTTCTGCGCCGGTTCAGCCCGAAGGAGGACCAGCGGCGCGTCACGGCCGCGGCCTATGTCGGCGGCCTTCCCGGCGCGGTTCTCGGGCTCGAAAACCACCTGAACTACATCTACAGGCCGGGCGGGAGCATGACCGCCGCCGAGGCTCTTGGGGTAAGCGCGTACCTCAACAGCCGTGTCGTCGATGCCCATTTTCGCGCCGTGGCGGGGAGCACGCAGGTGAATGCCGCGGAGTTGCGCAAGCTGCCCTTGCCGCCTCATGACGTCTTGCTGTCCATCGGCGCGGCCTGCCGCCCCGGCATGTCGCTTGCCGAAGTGGACCGCATCGTGGAATCCGCGCTCGGGCTTGGCAACCACTCAAAGCGTCGGAGGCGGGCCAATGGATGAACGTCGAGCGCCTGCGGCATCCGAAGCCTTCCCGTTGCCTCCTCTTCCGACGCCGGAAGAAATCAAGGAGCGCCTTTCGCTCATCTTCCCCAATGAGTTTCCCGACCGCAAACTGCTCGTGGGCCTGACTTCCGCCCGCGTCATCTTCGTGTCCCTGTACGGTGGATGTGTAGAAGGCGCAGAGCGGTTCATGCGGCCTTCCCATGTCTACCTCTTCACGGGAGAACAGGCGCAGAATACCTCGCCAGAAGAACGCCAGGCATGGATGACGCTCTCCAACCGTCCGGGTTTCAGGCCGGATGGCAAGCGGTGGTATGCCGACAACAGCCGGGAGACCATACGCGACGACATCATGCGCAACGAGTTTCTGCGCATCGGCATCATGAAGAAGCGCGACCTACCCGGGCACGCCACCACGTCCAGCAGGCCAATCTACTACCTCTCAAAGAGCTTCGCGGACCTGTTCTCCGCCAAACTGACCGGCAAGCGGCTTGAGACGGCCGTGAAGGCGTGGAGAGACACGAACCTCGACCCGGCGACATTGCAACGCATGGCGTTGCTTGCGAAGGGCGTGCGCGCGAAGGCCAGCGACATTTTCATCGAGATGCCAGACGGCTCTCGTCTGCGGCTTTCCTCGGGACCATCGAACGAGGTGGTCAAGGCGCTCATCGAGGACTTCGCGCCACGACGGCTGAAAGCTCCTGCCGTCCTGTGGATCAGTTCGAGTGACAAGAAGTCCTTCCCGCAGTTCGTCGGCGACCTCAAGGCGGTCGGACTCACGTTCGACCTGAACGCCGAACTGCCTGACCTGATCCTTGCCGACATGACGGACCCGGTGAAGTTCTACATGTGCGAGGTTGTTGTCAGTGATGGCCCGATTTCCGAGATGCGGAAGGAGGCCCTGCTGTCCTTGGTGCGCGCGTCGAGCGTGCCAGAGGCGAACGTCGCGTTCCTCACGGCGTTCGATGACCGTTCCGCCCCGCCCTTCCGAAGCTGTTTCAGCAAGATTGCGCTGAACTCGATGATGTGGTTCCGCACGGAACCGGACCTGCTGGTCCTCATGAACACTTCTGGCATCATCAGGATGAAGACCGGGCTGAAACCATGAAGAGCGTATCAGCCTTCTCCCCACCTTCAAGGAGATTGACTCTCGCTTCGGTTTTAGCCTTGCGCTAACCCATTGAAATTACATTGTGCATTTGCGCCATAATACCGGCCAAAGGGCCTGAGGCCCTTTGGTATCCCCAAATGCAAAACAGCCGGGTGGGACGTGTGTCCTGCCCGGCTGTTTTGCGCGCCAGGGCCGGGGCGTAAGAGAATTGCCTCCGGCGGCTGGGGGACTTGAAGTCCCCCAGACCCCCACAGCAGAAGCAATCCGCCTGTTTCAGGCGCGCAAGGCGGCCTTCCCGGCTTGTACAACAAAGCCGCTGCAATCCGGCTGCCGGAGGTTCAGGGAAGTCGGCTCACTTCCTTGGGTTTTTCCGGTGCAGGGAGGCCAGCATGGCCCTGAAGTCGGCGTACCACGCATTGGCCACCGGCCCCAGGCGACCGGCCTTGAGCGCCTCGTGAAAACGCTCAAGAACATGGTCGTCCTCCTCCCCGGGTTGCTTCCAGATGGTGTCCGCCTCACAGTCGTTCTCGCCCGCACCCTGAAAATAGCCGGGATTCTCCCTGGTGATGACAGCGGGAGAGACGTTGTAGCGTATGATGACCCGCCGGTTGTTCACAAAAAACGCGGCATTCATGGTGAACTGTATCGCGCAGTATTCAAACGGGCTGTACCAGGGATACGTGACGGCGTAGCCGCCGGTGGGCAGGGCCACTACCTCGGACAGCCCGTCCTCTTCCCAGCCTTCGGCCACCTCGGCCTCGCCCTTGGCCAGGGCGGCCCGCTGGGCCAGGACGTCCTCCCTGCCGATGACGCCATCCCCTTCGAAGGTCCGCAGGTCATCCACCGTTACAAAAAGAGTCGCGTTGTCCAATCTGGCCGATTTTTTTGGCCAGACAGCGACTCCCCGAGGCACGCGAAAGGCCAGGCCCGTGCCCGGAATGGAAACCTCCCGCGTCTTTCCGCCATCCGCCCCTTGGGCCGGAACAGCCGACAGCAGACACAAGACCAGCGCCACAGGCAGCCAACAGGATGAGCGACGGGACATGACAACGACCTCCTGACCATGTTGCCTGACCATGTTGCTTGACCCAAAACCAGGAGCAAGGTTCACTGTCTGCACATGCGCATGCATACCCCATTATTTAAGCGGGCCCATGGAGATCAGCGCCTGCGCAGTAGAGAGTTCAAATTCTACCTTGCCCCCGGCAGAGCCACAAGCCCTCCATACTGAACCGGGCTGAGCTGGGCTGACACCGGGCTGAATCGGGCTGACACCGACCGGCGCACCCCTGGCCCCACGCACCGCCCGCCACCGCCCGCCAGCAGCCCCCCCTTTGCCCCGGCAAACAACAAGCTGGCTGCTTCAGGGTGCGCCTGAAACAGCCCGCCCGGCCTTGGGTGGAGAGTGAAACGGCGCGGGCTGGGGCCAAGGGCGGCCTGCCCGGCATTTTACTGCCAGCGCCGGGGCTGGCCATGCCCCCCCTGCCCCGGCAAAGCCGAACGGGCAGCCTCGGATATTTCCAGAGACAGCCCGTTGGATTGGCGTCGACATTGGCCAGAGCATCGCGGCGCTTCGGGCCTCAGAGCCCCACGTCAAAGGCCGGGTGGTGCCCCACCGTTCCGGCGGGCTCGTCGCCGACCAGCGGCAGGCACAGCACCACCTCCGGCGGCACGCCGGGATACACCAGGCTCGCGGCCTGGCGGAAGCCCAGGCGGGTGTAGTAGCCGGGATCGCCCACCAGCACGCAGCCCCGGGAGCCCAAGGCCCGCAGCTCGGCGAGCCCGGCGGCGACCAGCGCCTTGCCGATGCCGCGCCGCTGCAGCTGCGGCAGCACGGCCACCGGCCCCAGCAGGTGCCAGCCCTGGTCGCGCCCGTCGATGAGCGAGGTTGAAAAGGCGATGTGCCCGACAACCGCGCCGTCTTCAGCACCACCTTCGGCCTCGGCCACCAGCGACAGGGTCAGGGCCCCGTCCGCGCGCAGGGCCTCGACAATGAGGTGCTCGGTCTGGCGGCTGAAGGGGTGGACGGCAAAGGCCGCGACGTTGATCTCGCGGATGGCGGCGTGGTCGGCGGGCGTTTCCGGGCGGATGCGCATGGGGTCCTCTTGCGGCTGGCGGGTTGGCGCGGCGTGAACAGGCGGGCCGCCTTGTGCGCTGCGTACGCGCGGGCCTATGGCACAGGTTACGGCGCGGCGTCAACCGCCCGCCCTGCCCGGCCCGGACTGGCCGCGCTTCTGCCGGTTCCGCTCCAACCGACCCGGCATCCCTGCTTCGCCTCGCCCTCGCCTCACCCTCACAAGCCGAACGGGCTGTTTCAGGTCTTTCCTGAAACAGCCCGTTCGGCGCGCTGGGGGGTCCGGGGGGCGGTTATGAACCCCGAAGGGGCCCTTTGGCGGGGTCCAGGGGCCGGAGCCCCTGCCGGTCAACGGCTTTTGTTCAGGGCTTCGGGGACGCGTAGCGCTCCAGCATGGACAAAAGGCGCGGCAGCACCATGTCCGGCATCAGCTCTGTAAGGCAGCGCATGTGCCCCTTTGGGCAGTCGTTGTCGCCGCAGGGCTGGCAGGCAAGGCCCAGGGCCACGTCCTCGTGTCCGGGGCCGGGGTAGGTCCAGGCGTTGCTGCCGCCGCCGCGCACAACCAGGCTGGGCGTGCCCACGGCCAGGGCGAAGTGCCGGGGCGAGGAGTCGTTGCCCAGGTGCAGCCCCACGTGGGTCAAAATGGCGGGCACCTCGCGCAGCTCGGTCTGCCGGGGGGCCAGCAGGATGCGCTCCGCAGGCAGGCCGGTCTGCACGGCCTGGGTCAAAAGCGGCCTGGCTTCCTCCATTTCGCCGGGGCCGTAGAGCAGCAGGAACTTGAGGTCCGGCCGGGCCTGCCAGGCGGCGAAAAGCAGCTGCGCGTAGTGCGCAAGCGGCCAGATGCGCGTGGCCCGGCGGTGGGTGGCGTCCACGGTGACCAGCGTGTCCTGCGGGGTGACGCCCCAGGAGGCCAGCAGCTCGCCTGCGCTGTTGCGCTCGGCCTCGGTCAGGGTGACCCGGGCGGGCTCGTTGGTCCAGGTGAGGCCGAATGCGTGCAGCACCACCCCGGCCTTGCACTTGGCCGCGTAGGGGCCGCTGACCGGGGCCCAGTGGGTGTAGAAGGGCCGGTTGTACCAGGGCGGCGGGTAGGAGAGCTTCACCGGGCAGTCGGACAGGGCCAGCACCCAGCGGATGCGCGGCAGCTGCTGGAAGTCGATGATCAGGTCATAGCGGCCCCGGCCTCCGCCCGTGCCCACGCGGCGGTAAAACTTCAGGCTTTCGAGAAACCCGAGCCCCCGGTCCAGCTCCCACACGTGGGCCACCTCGGGGTTGTGCAGCAGCACGGGCGCGCACTTCTTCTCGGTCAGCACCTCGATCTCGGCCTCGGGGAAGCGGGTTTTGAGCAGGTGGATGGTCGGGGTGAGCAGGATCACGTCGCCGATCTGCCGCTGCTGGCAGAGCAGGATGCGCCGGGGACTCAGCCCGGCCAGGCCGTCGATGCGGTAGTCCGTTGGGCGCGGCATGGGGGGCCTAGCTGGCGCAGCCGTACTGCATTTCGTACAGGCGCTGGTAGATCTCGCAGCGGGCCAGCAGCGCGGCGTGGGGCCCCTGGTCGACGATGCGGCCGTTTTCCATGACCACGATCACGTCCGCCGTGAGGATAGTGGACAAACGGTGGGCGATGACCACGCTGGTGCGCGACTGCATGAGGTTTTCCAGCGCCAGCTGCACGATGCGCTCGCTCTCGGTGTCCAGGGCGCTGGTGGCCTCGTCCAGGATCAAGAGCGGCGGATTCTTCAAAATGGCCCGGGCGATGGTCAGCCGCTGCTTCTGCCCGCCGGAGAGCTTGACCCCGCGCTCGCCCACCAGGGTCTGGTAGCCCTGGGGCAGCTCCAGGATGAACTCGTGGGCATAGGCGGCCTTGGCCGCGTCCTCGATCTCCTCCTGGCTGTAGTCGCGCACCGCGCCGTAGGCGATGTTCTCGGCCACGGTGGCGTTGAACAGGAAGGTGTCCTGGGCCACCATGCCCATCTTGCGGCGCAGGCTCTTCAGGTCGTAGTCGCGCAGGGGTCGGCCGTTGACCGTGATGCGGCCCTTCTGCGGGTCGAAGAAGCGCGGCAGGAGGTTGGCCAGGGTGGACTTGCCCGAGCCGCTGGGGCCGACGATGGCCACGCGCTCCCCGGCGCGCACCAGCAGGCTCAGGCTCTCTATGGCCGGGCGCGGCGTGTTGTCGTAGCTGAAGGTCACGTCTTCGATGGCCAGCTCGCGGAAGGGCTCGTCGAACAGGAGCTGGCCGCCCTTTTCGCTCACCAGCTTGGCCATGTCCATGATCTCGAACACGCGCTCGGCCCCGGTGAGCGCCATCTGCAGGTCCATGTTCGAGGCGTTGATGCGCTTGATGGGCTCGTACAACAGCGCCAGGGAGGTCAGGAAGCTTAAAAGCGCGCCGCTGGTCAAATCGCCGTGGATGACCCGGCTGCCGCCGTACCAGAGCACCAGCCCGGCGGCGAAGGAGCCGATGATCTCCATGATGCGCGAGGACTGCTCCGTGGCGCGGATCTGTTTGCAGCTCACATCCACGTAGTTCAAGGCCTCGGTGTCGAAGCGCTGGCTCTCCTTGGCCTCGGTGGCGAAACCCTTGATGACCTTGATGCCGGACAGGCCCTCTTGCAGCAGCACCGAGACATCGGACACGCTGACCTGGGCCTTGCGCGCCAGCTTGCGCAGACGTTTGCTGAAGGTGATGAACGGGTACAGGGCCAGCGGCATGACCAGCACGCCCCAGAAGGCCAGCTTCCAATCCAGGTAGAACACGTAGAAGGTCAGCCCGATGACGGTGAAGATCTCGCGGATGAGCATGATCAGCGAGGGCAGGCTGGTGCGCACCAGGCCCACGTCGTTTAATATGCGGCTCATGAGCATGCCGACCTGGGTGTCGTTGAAGAAGCTCATGGGCAGGTACATGATGCGGTGGTACAGCTCCTTGCGCACGTCGTTGATGGCGTAGAGCCCGGCTGTGTTCATGTAGTAGACCTGGATGAAGCGGAACACGCCCTTCAGGGTCATGAGGCCGATGACGCCGAGAGTAACCAGCTGTAAGGCCTGCATGTCCTTATTGATGAGCACGTCGTCCACGGCGAGCTTGACCAGCCAGGCCGTGGCCGCAGCGCAGGGCGCCACGATGAGCATGCCCACCACGCCCCAGAAGATGCGTTTCTTGTAGGGCATGAAGTAGCCCAGGCTGCGCTTCATCAGCAGCAGGGAATGCTGGAATCCGCTGGTCGTTCGCTCGCTCAAAGGCACGCTCCCGTGGGCTTGGCCCGGCCAGAAACGGCGGGGGTGGCACCGTATACCCGGTCGGATGGGGTCCTGGCAAGGCGGGGCAGGGGCAGGGCCCGGCGGGCTTTCTCCCAGCCCCGCGCAGCCGTCCTGCGGATTTTCGGGCCGCTGCGGCGCGGCGTCCTGCTCCCGATCCTGCGGCCAGGCGGGCCGTGTAACTATTCCTCGGGATTGCGGTTTGCGGCTTGGCCCGACGCGGGTCAGCCTGCTGCGCGTCAGTCCGTTGCGGGTCAGTCTGTTGCGAGCGCTATGCCGGGTGCGCCGGAGCTTTTCCCGCAAGGGCCGGGCCGACTCGACCAGGATTCGGTCCGGACCAGCGCCGCTACAGCACTTCCGGGCTGGGGATGGGCACCACGAAGCGCCCGCCCCAGCTGCGCACGTATGCGAGCTGGACCATGATCTCGTCCTTGATGTTCCAGGGCAGGATGAGCACGTAGTCTGGCCTGCGCTCGGCCAGGGCGCTGGGCGGCAGCACCGGGATGCGGCTGCCCGGCAGGAACAGGCCCTGCTTGTGCGGGCTGGCGTCGCAGACAAAGGCCACCTGGTCCGGCTTGACCCCGCAGTAGTTGAGCAGGGTGTTGCCCTTGGCCGCCGCGCCATAGGCCGCAACCGTGCGCCCGGCCAGCTTCTGCTCGGCCAGAAAGCCCAGCAGCTCGGCCTTGATGCGCTCCGCCCTGGTCTGGAAGCCCTGGTAGTAGGCGCTGGTGCGCATGCCGCTGGCTGTCTCCAGGCCGAGCAGGGCGTGCAGGCGAGAGGTCTCCTGGGCCAGTGGATCGGCCAAGTGCCGGGCGTGGATGCGCAGGGAGCCGCCGTGGGTGGGCAGCTCCTCCGCGTCGAACACGGCCAGCCCGTGGGCCGCGAAGATGCCGCGCACCGTGGTCAGCGAGAGATAGGAGAAGTGCTCGTGGTACACGGTGTCGAACTGGGCCGACTCCACCAGGCGGTACAGGTGCGGAAACTCCAGGTTGATGAGGCCCCCGACCGGATTGGCTGGATTGACGGGCTTGAGCGCCAGGCGCAGGCCCTCCACGAAGTCGTTTACGTCCGGCACGTGGGCCAGCACGTTGTTGCCGATGATCAGATCGGCCTGCCTGCCCTGCCCGGCCAGCTCCGTGGCCAGGCGCACCCCGAAGAAGTCCTCGATGGTCTCGATGCCGCGCTCCCGGGCGGCCCTGGCCGTGGAGCCCGAGGGCTCGACGCCCAGCGCCGGAACCCCGCGCTCGCGCACGTATTGCAGCAAATAGCCGTCGTTTGAGGCTATCTCCATGACCAGGGACTGCGGCCCCAGGCCCAGGCGCGGCAGGGTGGCCTCCACGTAGGCCTTGGCGTGGGCCAGCCAGGTGCTGGAGAACGACGAGAAGTACACGTAGCCCTGGGAGAAGATCTCGCTGGAGCGCTTGTACTCGTCCACCTGCACCAGAAAGCAGTCTGGGCAGACGAAGAGCTTCAGCGGATAGTAGACCTCCGGGCCGCTCAGCTCGTCTGCGGTCAGAAAGGAATTGGACGGCGGGGCCGCGCCCAGGTCGAGGAAGACCTGGGACAGGGGCGTGGCGCAGAAACGGCAGTTCATGAATGTTCCTTCGTGTCGATCGTGTCGATTGCGTCAATTATGTCGATCAACAGGGGGGCGAAGCCGGGGGACAACAGCGGGTGCGCGGCGTCCCGGGCCGAGAGGTCGGCCACGGGCAGGGGCCAGGGGATCAACAGCGCCGGGTCGTCATGGCGCAGGCCGCCCTCATGCTCCGGGCTGTAGAATTCGTCGTGCAGGTACAACAGCTCGCAGTCCGGCGTCAGCGTCTGGAAGCCGTGGGCAAAGCCGCGCGGCACAAACAGCGCCAGCCGGTTCAAGGCGGAAAGCTCCACCGCGCGCCAGGACAGATACGTGGGCGAGCCCGCGCGCAGGTCCACGGCCACGTCGAGCACGCGGCCGCGCAGGCAGCGCACCAGCTTGGCCTCGGCCTTTGGCGGGCGCTGGAAGTGCAGGCCGCGCACGGCCCCGGCCACGCGGGTCAGGGAGTGGTTGATCTGGACGATGGGCTGCATGCCAAGCTCTGCCAGCTCATGGGCGCAGAACAGCCGGGCGAATGCCCCCCGGTGGTCCTCGAAGGCCGCGGTTTGGACCACGGTCAGGCCCGCCAGGGGCTGGGGGATGAGGCTGAGGCTGCCCACGCGCGCCTACGCGGCCTGCTGATGGGCCAAAAATTCGCGCACCTGGGCGCGCACCAGCTCGCGCAGGTCGTGGTCGCCCCCGGCCCAGGCGCGGTACCAGCCGCAGGTCCACAAAAGGGCCTGGTCCAGGCCCAGGCGCGGACGCCAGCCCAGCAGGGTTCTGGCCTTGGCGCAGTCGAGCACCAGCAGCCCGGCCTCGTGCGGGTGCTCGCCGGTGTCCTGATTGGGGTCGAGGTCCAGGCGCGCGTCGTCGCCCCAGAGCTGGGCAAAGCGCCGGGCCACCTGGCCCACGCTGCGCACGTCGTCCGGTCCGGGGCCGAAGTTCCAGCCGCCGCCGAATGTTGAGTCGCCGTCCGGGCCGCTCTCAAGGAGCCTGCGCGCCAGCAGCAGGTAGCCGGACAAGGGCTCCAGCACGTGCTGCCAGGGGCGCACGGCCTCGGGCCGGCGGATGCGCACGGCCTCGCCCTGGGCAAAGGCCCGGGCCATGTCCGGCACCAGGCGGTCGAGCGCGAAGTCGCCCCCGCCGATGACATTGCCCGCGCGGGCCGTGGCCAGGGCCGTGCGGTGCTGTGCGTGGCTGCGGGCCGGAAAAAACGAGCGCGCATAGGCCGCAGCGGCCAGCTCGGCGCAGCCCTTGCTTGCGGAGTACGGGTCGTGCCCGCCCATGGGATCGGTCTCGCGGTAGCCGTGCACCCACTCGCGGTTCTCGTAGCACTTGTCGCTGGTCACGACCACGATGGCGCGGCTCTGGCCTTCCGGGACCGGGGCCAGGCGGCAGGCCTCCAGCACGTTCACCGTGCCCTGCACATTGACGGCGAAGGTGCCTGCCGGGTCGGCGTAGCTGGGGCGCACCAGGGACTGCGCGGCCATGTGCAGAACGATCTCGGGCGCGAACCCGTCCACGGCCTTGATCAGCCGGGGCAGGTCCAGGATGTCCGCGTGCTGGTTCACCTGGCCGCCGGTCTTTGTCTGGGGCGGGTCGCCCTTCATACTGGAGTCCAGCCCGGTGAGGCCGAAGAGGCTCGGCTGGCTCGGCGGGTCGAGCGAATAGCCGTGCACCACGGCCCCCAGGTGGGCCAGCAAATGGCACAGCCACGCGCCCTTGAAGCCCGTGTGCCCGGTGATCAGGACCCTGCGGCCCGCAAAGAAGCCGTCGTGCATGGCGTTGTCCTCTCCGGCTTGTGGCCTGGCTTGCGGTCTGGCTTGCGATCTGGCTTGCGATCTGGCTTGCGGCCCGGCTACCAGGTTTTCCACCCGGCCTGGCCGCTGTCCCAGAGCTTGTTCAGGTGCTCGGTGTCGCGCAGGGTGTCCATGCAGGCCCAGAAGCCGGGGTGGCGGTGGACCATGAGCTCGCCCTCCTCGGCCAGGCGCTCAAAGGGGCCGAACTCCAGGTCGCAGGCGTCGTCCTCGGTCAGGCGGTCGAAGATGGCGCGGTTCAGGCACATGTAGCCGCCGTTGATGAGCTTGTCGGACCGTGCGTGGTCAGGGCCTTTGGGCTTTTCGTGGAAGCGGGCCACGCGGTCGCCCTCGATCTTCAGCTCGCCGAAGAGCGAGCCCGGCGTCACGCCGCTCACCGTGACCATCTTGCCGTGGGCCTGGTGGAAGGCGATGAGCGCGGCAAGGTCGACATTGGCCACGCCGTCGCCGTAGGTCATGAGGAAGGTCTCGCCCGTGATGTACCGGGCGACCTTTTTCAGCCGCGCGCCCTTGAGGGCCTTTTCGCCGGTGCTGGCCAGGGTCACCTTCCAGCCGCACTCCTCGTGGCAGGAGTGGAGAAGCGCCGAGGCGGGCTTGCCCAGCTCGATGGTGATGTCGTTGTTCATGGCCTCGTAGTTGAGGAAATAGTCCTTGATCATCTCGCCCTTGTAGCCCAGCGCCAGGGTGAAGTCCGTGTGCCCCTGGGAGGCGAAGATCTTCATGATGTGCCAGAGGATGGGCCGCGAGCCGATGCCGACCATGGGCTTGGGCCGGAATTCGGTTTCTTCGCGCAGGCGGGTGCCCAGGCCCCCGCAGAGGATGACGACTTCCATGTGCTTGTTCCTTCGGTTCGCCCGGTTCGCCGATTCAGGTCGGCCTGTGCGCCTTGCGCCGGTTCGCGTTCGTCCGCGTCTGTCCGCTTCGTGCCGTGCCGCCGGTACTGGCCCGTGCGATCATTCTGGCCGCCGGTTCGCGTTGGCGGCGCCAGGCGTGGCGAGCTGGGGCCAAAGGCCTGCCAAACGGCCCGCAGAGCCGGTTGCCAATCGTGGCCGTCAATCGTGACGTCAGCCGTGGCCGCCAGTCCTCTCGTCAGCCGTGGCCGCCAGCCTCCTGCCCGTGCCTTCCGTCAGTCCTTCACGCAGCGCAGGTAGCCGCGCGGGGCCATGCTCACGCTGAGCTTGGCGTCCATGTCCGCGTCGATGACGAAGCGGTCGTTGTCCCGCAAAAAGGCGTCCACGGCGGTCATGGGGTTGTCGCCCAGGCCCCAGGGCCGGTCCGGGTAGAAGTCTGCGGGCATGTTCTCCACAACCGTATCGAAAACAATGAGCCAGCCGCCTTTTCTCACAAGGGGCGAGTAGAGCTGAAGCTCGCGCAGCACATGCGCGTGGGTGTGGTTGGAGTCCAGCACCACCAGCGGGTTTGTGCACCCGGCCAGCTCCGCGCGCACCTGGGCGGCAATGCCCTCGTCGATGCTGGAGCCCTGGATCATGCGGATGCGTTTGCTCATGGGGTGGGCCTCGATGGCCGCGCGGTTGTGGGCGCGGATGTCGATGTCCACGCCGAGCACGAAGCGCGTCTTGCCGCCGTCATCGCCCCCGGCATCGCCCAGCAGCTCCAGCATGGAGGCCGAGAAGATCAGGCTGCCGCCGTGGGCGATGCCGGTCTCCATGACCACATCCGGGCGCATGTCCCAGATGATCTCCTGCAGGGCCATCATGTCCTGGGGGTACTGGATGACCGGTCGGCCCATCCAGCTGAAATTGTAGGAGTACCCGGCGCGGGTGGAGGCCACGGTAAAGGCCTGGGCCGTGTCCTTCAGGGCCTGGTCGCGGCCCATGGCCTGGATGCGCTCTGTGCGCTCCTGGCGGAACTGAAGGACGGGATCAGCAAGGGTTTTCTGGCTCATGGTGCGTGGTCCGGGCTCGCAGCCAGGGCTGCGGCGAGTTTGGTGGTGTCGGCCCAGAAGCGCATGGGCTCGTAGTCCGGGTAGGGGTAGTGGCCCAGGTTGAGCGCCAGGTCCGCCCCGCGCCGCCGCAGCTGTTCCTCCACCAGGGCGCGCACGCTGATGGGCTGGCCGCTGGCGCAGTTGATGACGCCTTGGGCCGCGTCGGCCTGGGCCAGCCCGACCAGCCCGACCAGCCCGACCAGTCGGACCAGAAGATCCGCTGCGGCGGTCACCGGAAGGTAGTCGCGCAGCTGCTCCCCGCCGGACATGTTGAACGTCTTTGCGCCGGAAAGGATAGCCCGGTCAAGTTGCGAGAGCAAGGATTTTTCGGATTGGCCGGGGCCGTGCATGTAGAACAGCCGCGCCCAGACGAGCTGCGCCCCGTGCGCCGCGCAGACCGGCTCAAGCGCGCGCCGCAGGGCGTCCTTGGCCCGGCCATAGGCCGTGACCGGCGCGGGCAAGAGGTCTTCGGCCAGAGCGCCTTCCGCCAGCCCGTACTCCAGGCAGGTGCCGGTCACGAGCAGGCGGCGCGCCCCGCGCCGGACCAACTGCGAGAGAAATTCCAGGTGCCGGGGCAGCACCTCCGTGACCTGGTTCTCGGCCTTGTAATCGGGCAGGCCTTCCCAGGCCAGGTGCAGAATGCGGTCGAAGGCCGCCAGACGGTCCAGAAGCCCGGGCGTGGCCGTGGCGATGTCGCCCTGAATGACCTCGACCTGGTCACAACCGGACTTGCCCCAGGGCAGGGCGCGGACCTTGGCCGGGTCGCGCGCCAGCACGCTGACGGCGCAATTCCGCGCCAGCAGCGCGGCCACCACGTGGCGGCCCACAAAGCCCGTGGCCCCGGTGACGAGCACCTGCTGGCCGGGCCCGGCGCTGGGCAGGGCGGCGGTCATGCCTGGCGCACCTGCCTGTAGACCTTCGGCACCGAGAGCCGGGGAATGGCCCGCATGGCCCCCTCGATGCTCTGCTCGAACCCGGCCAGCAGCGCGGCCTGCTTGTCCGAATGGGCAAAGGCCAAGGTCACGGGCGCGGCCAGGCGCTTTGGCTCGCCCTTGAAGCGCGCGGCCTCCAGGGCCGGGAAGTCGTAGTGGAACTGCCCCTCGAAGCGCAGGGTGGCGTCGAAGGGCTTCTCCTTCTTCAGGATGTTGTAGCGCTCCAGCTCGTCCAGGTAGTCCGCCCCGGCGGCCAGGGCGTCCGGGGGCAAGAGCTCCCGCGCCACCTGGAAGGCCGTGCGGGTGATGCCGCCCACGTGCTCGAAAAAGGCCACGGCCCGGTGCTTGAACAGGATGTTGTAGCCGACCACGCGCTGCCTGATCTCGACCTCGTCGCCGCGCTCCAGCACGGCCACCAGCTCGGCCCTGTCGGCCCAAAGCTCGTTTTCCGTGTCGGCCTCAAACGAGTGGTACAGCCCGGCCAGGGCCGCGTCCATGAGCTCGGCCCGGCGGCTGTGGATGGCCCCGGTGAAGGTGGAGGCCTTGATGCCGTGGGCGGCCAGGAAGCGGAACAGCTCGAACAGGATGTCGTCGGAGTAGAAGATGCTGGCCGTGAGGGCGAAGGCCCGGCACTCCAGGTAGTCGGCGAAGCTCATGGTGTCTAAGCCCACCACCACCTCCTCGATCTCCGCCGCGTGCACGTCCTGGCCCGCGAAGGCGTAGCTGCCGTGGCAGCGGTGGCTCAGGCGGAAGCGCGTCTCCATGCGGTAGCGCTGGCGGTAGCCCGTGGTGTTCAGCTCGCTGCCGTCCAGCAGCATCAGGGTGTACGGCAGGATGAAGTCCATGCCCGCGTCGAGCAGCTGCATGATGGTGCTGAAGTGCTTTTCGCGGCTGTCCCCGGGCAGGGCCAGGATGACCTCGCTCCGGGTGATGGAGTCGCGCGAGCGGGCGCTCTTGGCCATGCTGATGAGCTTGTCGGACGAGACGTTCTGGCGCTTGACGTTTTTGAGCACCTCGGGGTCCAGCGACTGCACGCTGGCGGTGAGCGGCAGACTGTCGCCCAAGATGTCCACGCAGGCCAGGATGTTTTCCTCGGCGTTTTTGCCGGTGCTCACGGACACGTACAGCGGGTAGCCGTGGCGGTCCTGGCAGGATTTGAGCATGCGCGAGATGTCCACGTCCTGGGAGTACATGCCGAAGTTGGAGTCGGCCAAAAGCAGCACGGTTGCCTTGGTGGCCTTGGCGATGACCTCCATCTCGGCCTCGAACACCGCCGGGGACTTGCGCGTCAGCTTGGCCCAATTGCGCGAGCCGCGCTCGCAGTACGCGCAGGTGAAGGGGCAGCCGCGCGTGGTCTCGATGAGCGGGATGTTTGCGGTGCCCACCAGAAAGGCGTCGAGGTAGCCCTCCAGGTAGGGCGAGGGGAAGTTGTCCAGGTTCTCCAGGCGCGGGATGCCCTCGCCGGACTTGAGCAGCTCCCCGTCCGTCGGCCCGGTTACGGCGACCACGGCGTGGCAGCCGTCCACCCCGGCATCGGCCAGGGCCTTGATCAATTCCTTCACGAGGTTCTTGACCGGCGCGCCGGACGCGGCCAGGGCAGCGCCCTCGGCCAGCCAGAGGTCCATGACGCGGGTGAAGGTCTCTTCGCCCTCACCCGTGGCGTAGAGGTCCACGGCCGGGCGCGCGGCCAGCCAGGCGCGCTGCTGGTCGGCCTCCAGCGGGTAGTTCGGCCCGCCCATGACCACCAGCGTCTCGGGCGAGAGCTCCTTGATGCGCCGGGCAAAGGCGTAGGCCAGCTCCGAGTTCCAGATGTAGTTGGACAGGCCGACCACGGCGGGCAGATCCTGCGGAAAGGCCTCGGCCAGGTCCGCCGGGAACTTGAAGAGTTTGACCTCCACATCCTTGCCGAAGCGCGAGTGGGCGTGGAAAAAGGACTTGATGCAGCCGATGCCGTACGGCACGAACTCGCTCACCACCCCGTGGGCCGTGTGCGTCAGGTCGCAGAGGTAAATGAGGCGCTGGTTCATGGCTGTTCCCTTGTGCTTGCCTGCAAAGGCGTTGGTGCGGCAAAGGCGGTAATGCGCTGCACGATGGATGCAAGCTCGGCTCCGGCGGCGGCGTCGAACCCGGAGAAAAAGCGTTGGAAGTCTTCTGCGCGCTGCCGGGCCGCTTCGCGCTGCGCGGCGGCCTTGCGGCGGCCCCCGGACACAAGGTCGAGCAGGCGTCCGGCGTACTTGGGGAGCTTCTTGTGGAAGGGCTTGCGCGGGTTTGCGCGCAGGGTGCCCTGGATGAACAGGTCAAGCGCGGTCTCGACCTCGCGCCGGGCCGTCTGCTCGGTGCAGCCCGTCTGGGCGCTCAGGCGCCCGGCCAGGCTGGCCAGAAAGGTCTCGTACTCCAGGGCGTGGGCCGGGTCGGCCTGGACAATGTCGATGTTCTCGCGGCGCAGGGGGTTCTTGCGGTCCTCGTCGAGAAAGCGGTCGCGCACGGAGTAGAACAGGGGCAGCACCCTGTGCTTGCCCAAAATGGCCGCGAGCATGGCCCCGAGCAGCTCCAGCACGCAGTAGTGGGGGATCTTCTCCGTCTCCAGGGCGTAGAAGGCCCGCCAGGTGCTGGTGCGGTGCACGGCGTAGAAGTTCTGCACATAGGGCGAGAAGAGCTGGCGCAGGCGCTGGGCCGGGTCGTCCGCGTCCACGCGCACCTGGAAATTGGCCGGGTAGCCCGCCTCCAGCTCCACGCCGGCGGCGCTGGGCAGGGCCATGACATACTGCCCCTGGCACGAGGCGTGGTCCGGGTTGGCCATGAGGAATTCGGCGCAGGCCTTGGCCGCGCGGGGCACGGTGAAGTCATCGTCGGCGCAGAAGGCCATGCACGGCGTGGCCACCAGGGGCATGATGGAGCGCACCTTCTCCAGGAACGCAACGCCCGGCATGTGGCGGTAGACCACGTTCCCCAGCCCGGCCAGCGAACGCGAGCCTGCGCAGGCCTCGGGCGAGGAGTCGGCCACGAGCACGGGGAAGTCCGTCTGTGCATAGTAGGAAAGGGCCCGTGCCAGGTATTTTGGGCGCTGGTGCGTGGGAATGACGATGGTGACCTGCGGCTGCATGCGCGGTTTTCTACAGCCTTCGCAGTGAAACCGCAAGGACCGGCCAGGGCGTCGCAGTCACCGCGGCCTGCGCAGGCGTGCGGCCAGGCCAGAAGCTTGCGGCCAGGCCAAGCTTGCGGTCCATGTGGATGCGGACTATCCTTTCGCCCTTCCGCGCCGGGCGCACCCAAACCATCCGCGAGGTCCGCATGCACCAGCCCCAAGACGCAGCCCCCGGCCTCTACAATTCCGACGCCGACCGCCGCGAGCACAACCGCGACGTGCTGCTGCTTTTGACCCTGGCCGCGCTGTGCTACCTGGACAAGATCCTGCTCGGACCCTACGCCTTTGTGGACTTCTACGACTCGCTGGAGGTCCACTTCGCCCATTTCCAGAACATGTTCACCCTCTGGCGCGAGTTCGGGGCCTACAGCTGGTATCCCTTCAACGCCGGGGGCGTGCCCGCCTTTGTGGGCCAGCACCCGCCCTACCACCCGGCGGTGTTTTTGGCCGGGGTGCTGCCGCTGTGGGTGCTCTCGCTTTTGTGGAACATGGGCCAGATGTTCCTGGCCGGGTACGGCATGCTGCGCCTGCTGCGCCTGCTGGGAAACCCGGCCCGGAGCGTGCGCCTGTTCTGCGCCGCGCTCTTCGCGCTCACCTGGATCAGCGGCAACGTGCACATCACCCTGGCCTACGCCTTCCCGGCCTTTTTCGCCTGGACCGTGGACCTGGCCCGGCCCGAGCTGCCGCGCCGCACGCGCCTGCTGGCCGGTCTGGGCCTGCTCTTTGTGGCGCTCATCTCCTTTCCCGTGCTGGCCCTGCCGCACTTCCCGGCGCTGCACCTGGCGTTGGTGCTCTTCCTGGGGCGCGGGCTGCCCCGCTTTTGGCGGCAGGTGGCCTTCGTGTTCCTGGTCTGGACCGGCTACGTGCTGCTCTTCATCCCGTCCATCGTCAGCCTGTTTCTGTACATCCCCTTTGCCCAGCGCGACTGGGCCTTCCATTACCCCGGCCTGGCCCCGGCCCTGAAGGACCTGGCGCGCTTCCTCTACGGGCGCATCACAGACCAGCACCTCTTGCCCCTGCTGCTGCTCAGCCTCACGCTCATCCGCCACCGCCGCGTCCAGGCCATGCTGGCGCTGTTCGCGGGCATCCTGCTGATTTCCGGGCTGTTCTCCAGCGACATGAAAGGCATCTTCGCCGACACCTTTCTGGCCAAGATGGACATCTTCTTTTTGGCCTCCACCCTGGGCGTGCTTGATGTGCTCCTCGCCGCGCTGACCCTGGAGCACTTTCGCCGCTCCGAGGCCGAGCTGTCGTGGAAGACCTTTGCGGCCTGCGCCCTGGCCCTGACCCTGTTCGGGTCATCCCACGTGGTGCTGCGCAACCTTTTTTTGCTGGCGGGCTGCGCGGGCCTGCTGGCGCTGGTGCGCCGGGGCCGGACCGGGCGGGTTCTGGTCCCCTTGCGCCTGGCCCCGGCGCTGCTGGCCGTGGGCCTGGCCGGGCTGGGCATGTTCACCCGCCAGGAGTTCATGGCCGCCGGGGCCTTTGTGCCCTATGCGCGCGGCTTTGAAGCGCATCCCGGCCTTGCGCAGCTGGGGCGGGAGTCGACCCGCCACCCCTTCCGCGTGGCCGCCGTGGACGTGCACCCGGCCCTGCTCCAGGCCTATGGCCTGGACACCGTGGGCGGCAAGGGCCCGCTGTTCAACAAGCGCTACAAGCAGGTGGTCAAGGAGGCCGTGCGGCCCCAGCTGCGCACCCCGGCCCTGGAGGCCGCCTTTGAGGGCGTGTGGCGGCAGACCTACCTGACCCGCAACCGGGCCGACCAGGACCAGCGGCCCCTGGCGCTCAAGCCCGACAGTCCGCGCAGCGCCGCAGACTTCAACCTGGGCCTGCTGAGGCTCCTGGGCGTGACGCACCTGATTTCGGCCACGCCCGTGGCGGGCATGGAGAGCTTTGCCCCGGCCCCGGTGGTGCATCCGGGCCGTTCCAATGGTGTCTTCGGCCTGGGCCTGCTGGCCGACGTGTACAGCCTGCCGCTCTACGACTACGCCCTGAACGACGCGCCGGGCCTGGGCTTTCTGGCCGGGCAGGCCGTGGTGGCCGAGGACTCCGCAGACCTGCTGCGGCGCATGGGCGCGGCCAGCGCCGAGGGGCTGCTGCACACGGTGTTCCTGCTGCGCGCGGACCTTCCCGCAGATTTCCCAACGGCTTTCCCGGCGGACTCTCCGGCAGCCAGTCCGGTCGCCCATGCGCCCGGAGCCTCGGACCCCGCCCACCGCACAGCCAGCGCTCCTTCCAGCCCGACTGCCAACGCCAAGGCCGCCCTGCGCCTGGACTCCTGGTCGCCGGACCGGCTGGCGTTCTCCGGCATGTCCGCTGGCCCGGCGCTGCTCCTGGTGGCCAACAACTACGACCCGCGCTGGACCGCGACGGTCAACGGCCAGCCAGCTCCCCTGGTGCGCGCGGACCACGCCTTCCAGGCCGTGCTGGTGGACCGTTCCGGGCCGTTCACGGCGGAGCTGACCTTCCGCGCGCCGCTCATCTGGCAGCTGCACGTCTTGTCCGGCCTGGGGCTGCTGCTGTTCTGCGGGGCGTTCTCCCGCCAGCTCCAGGGTCAGAGTTCGGGTCAGCGCACGGGCCAGGGTCAGCCGCTTCAGCCGCCGCAGCCTGACGCGGCATCCGGCGTGGCATCCGATTTGGCCGCCGGTCTGGTTGCCGACGAAGCCGCCGTTATCAATGCTGATATCACCGCCGATATCACCGCCGAAAGCGCCGAAGCCGAACCGGTGCGCTGCTCCACCCCGCGCCTGCTTCTGGCCGGGCTGGGCGCTGCGGCCCTCTGGGCCGTGGGCTTTGGCCTGTTCGTCCTGCGCCGCTACCCTGCGGGAGACGCCCAGTACGAGGCCATGCGCTACGCGCTCGCCACCATCCCGCTCATCGGCGTGGCCGTGGCCTTGTGGACGCGGGGCCTGCTGAAACGGCTGTAGCCGTCCACCCCCCCCCTTTTTTGAGGAGAAGAGAGCCTCCGGCGGCTGTGGGGCCTGAGGCCCCCCAGACCCCCCCAGCACGCCGAAGGGGCTGTTTCAGGTCTTTCCTGAAACAGCCCCTTCGGCTTTGGTGGGTGCCGGGCTATCGTTGTGGAATTGTGGGTCATGGTCAAGTCATGAGGGGGGCGCAAGAGGCCATGCCCGCAGGTTTGACCTGGGAACAACACCCTTGCGGCCACCCGAAGGGTGGGGCCAACCGCGCGCCAGCCTGTGCCCACCAGCCGCGCCTGTTTGCCGGTCCGCTGAAAGCCGAGAGGCTACCCACCGCGCGCTGCCCCTCGCCAGCCCTTCGCCAGCCCGCCGCACCCTGAGCTGCAAGCCCGTTAATCAGAGCGCTTTTGCCCCGCCCGTTCGCCTGCCTGCCAACCTGCTGCAACCCTGTCAAGAGGGAATTTTTGTCCTTTTACCGGCCAAAAATGGGGTAATTTTGTCCGCACGCAAAAGCTGGGGTATACTTGCGCCAGCGGGCCCATTGGGGGTCCGCGCCCGGCCCCTGCTTCGCCGCGCGCCGGAGCGCCACAGCATACACACCTCCTAACGGTCAAGGCCACCTCACATGGCGCGCGGCGAAGCGCACAGGACACCCGGCAATCCCCTCACTTACAGCACCGGAGGATTGCATGTCCCTCAGCATCACCAACGCCTTCATCGCCCAGTACGTGGCCGATGTGCACGAGGCCTACCAGCAGCGCGGCAGCAAGCTGCGCAACACCGTTCGCCTGAAGACCAAGGTCCAGGGCGCCACGGCCGTGTTCCAGAAGAACGGCAAGGGCGCGGCGGGCAAGAAGACCCGCCATGGCAACGTGCCGCTCATGAACGTGGACCACACGTCCGTCACCGCCACCCTGGAGGACTGGTACGGCGCGGACTACGTGGACAAGCTCGACGAGCTCAAGGCCAACACCGACGAGCGCCTGGTGGTGGCCAATGCCGGGGCCTATGCCCTGGGCCGCAAGATCGACGAGCTGATCATGAACAAGCTCGACCAGACCGCCAACGTGGTGGTCGAGGACGGCAAGGGCCTGACCAAGGCCAAGATCCTGGAGGCCTTTGCCCAGCTGAACAGCCGCGACGTGCCCGACGACGCCAACCGCTTCGCCGTGGTGGGCGCGCACCAGTGGAACGAGCTGCTCGACATCAGCGAGTTCAAGAGCGCGGACTTCGCGGGCGACAAGTACCCCTGGCTCAAGGGCACCGAAAGCCGCACCTGGCTCGGCATCACCTGGATGTTCCACACCGGCCTGCCGCTGGTCGCGGGCACGCGCAAGTGCTTTTTGTACCACCGCAGCGCAGTGGGCCTGGCCGAGGGCCAGGATGTCCAGGTCTTCACCGACTGGGTGCCGGAAAAGGCCGCCCACCTGGTGGACCACCTGCTCTCCGCCGGGGCCGTGCTCATCGACGAGGACGGCGTGGTGGAGATCGACTGCAACGACGACGCGGCCCTGGTCTAGCCGCGCAACCAACCGCACACAAAGGAGAATCATCGTGAGCTATGACGCTTCCACCATGCGGCTCATGGGCGGCGTGCCCGGCCAGCAGCTGTTCCTCTACCGCACCGCAGACGCCATCGGCACGGTCGACGATGCGGGCTACTTCAATTCCGCCGTGGACGAGTACAACCTGAGCACCGGCGACCTGATCCTGGCCGTGACCAGCTTTGGCGGCAGCCAGGCCCTTTCGGCCCTGGTGGCCGGGGTCAGCGCCGGCCAGGCCAGCGTGACCCTGCTGGCGTAACCCACCGCGCGCACGGCCAGGCGGCCCCGCTCCGACACGCCGCCCGCCCCAGCCAAACATTCCCCGGCCCGGCCAGGTCCACCCTGCGTCGGGCCTTTTCGCGCCGCGCAGCCTGGAAATATCCGGCTATTTCATTGCCGCGCGGGCGCAACCACTTGCCATTCCTCCAACTTCACGCGTATACTGAAGATGCTGGACAAAACCCAGGCCGGGCCTCCTGCGCCCCACCCGGAGCACCCATGAAGATCACCTGCCTTACCGCCCAGGACGCCTCGGTGCACACCCTGTTCCGACCCTTTGCCCTGAAGATGGAGGAGCGGCGCATCCCGTCCATCGTCATCAACGTGTTCAAATGCTACTACACCCAGATCTGCCAGGGCGCGCAGGGCAAAACCAGCGAGGTCGAGATCGTGCCCGTGGCCGAGGGCGAGGTGCCGCCCTACGAGGATCTGGAGCCCTACATCGAGGCCGGGCGCGCCGCGCTCAAGCACACGGTGGTCATCAAGCTCAACGGCGGCCTGGGCACCAGCATGGGCCTGGAGCGCGCCAAGAGCCTCATCCCGGTCAAGGACGGCTACACCTTCCTGGACATCATCGTGCGCCAGGCCAAGGTGCTGCGCAAAAAGTACAAGTCGCCCCTGCCGCTGGTGTTCATGAACAGCTTCAAGACCCACCGCGACACCATGCTCAAGGTGGAGGGCCTGGACAACGCCGACACGGGCATTCCCCTGGCCTTTGTGCAGCACATGTATCCGAAGATCCTGGAGGCCGACCTGGCCCCGGCCGACTGGCCCCAGAACCCGGAGCTGGAATGGAACCCGCCCGGCCACGGCGACGTGTACACCGCGCTGGTCACTTCCGGGCTGCTGTCCAAACTCCTGCGCCACGGCTACCGCTACGCCTTCATCTCCAACTCCGACAATCTGGGCGCGGTCATGGACTCGCGCCTCTTGGGCTACGTGGCCAAGGAGCAGCTGCCCTTCCTGATGGAGGTGGCCCGGCGCACCCCCCAGGACCGCAAGGGCGGGCACCTGGCGCGGATCAAGGAGTCGGACCGGCTGATGCTGCGCGAGCAGGCCCAGTGCCCGGACTGCGAGATGGACAGCTTCGCCGACATCGAAAAGCACCGCTACTTCAACACCAATTCCCTGTGGCTGGACCTGGAGGTGCTGGAGCGCGTGTTCGTGGACAACCTCATGATGCCGCTGGACCTGATCATCAACCCCAAAACGCTGGACCCGCGCGACCCGGAATCCCCGGCCGTGCTCCAGGTGGAGACGGCCATGGGCTCGGCCATCAGCGCCTTTGAAAACGCCCGGGCCGTGCTGGTGCCGCGCGCCCGGTTCGCCCCGGTCAAGACCACCCAGGACCTGCTCCTGGTCCTGAGCGACTGTTTTGTCCGCACCAAGCTCGAAACCATCGAGCAGAACCCTGAGCGCGCAACGCCCCTGCCGACCATTGCCCTGGACCAGAAATACTACAAAAAGATCGACATGTTCCAGGAGCGCTTCCCCAAGGGCGCGCCCTCGCTCATCGCCTGCGACCGCCTGGAGGTCCACGGCGACGTGCGTTTCGGCCGCGGGGTCAAGTGCGTTGGCAACGTGCGCGTCATCAACCGCGCGCGCAAGCAGCTCAAGGTGGCCGACAACACGCGGCTGGAGGGCGAGGTCATCCTGGAGTAGCCGACCCCTCTGCAAGGGGCACTGTCATTTGACTACGGCAGGGGCGCAGCCCCTGCACCCCGCCGGGGGCCTCAGGCCCCCGGACCCCCCAGCGCGCCGAAAGGGCTGTTTCAGGAAAGACCTGAAACAGCCCTTTCGGCTTGTGCGGTGTGGGCCAGTGGCGGAGCCTCTGGCATTACAGCCTGTCCAGGGGCGGAACCCCTGGCAGCCAGAGGCCGCACCCTGTTTTGCCGGCCCTGTTGTGCCGCGCCCTGGCCGCCCAAACCTGACGCAAGTCAAGACACTCTGTCTCGGCCTGTGCTAGTGCTCTTCCTGGCCGCGCACCATAAAATCCACGCGGCGACAGCACGGAGGACACCCCATGAGCATCATCAGGAAAGACAACGCCCAGCCAGCGCCCAAGGGAGCCATCGCCCAGCGCGGGGCGGACTCCTACGCCATCGTCACGCGCCTGCCCTCGGGCATCATCAGCGCGGACCAGCTGGAGTCCCTGGCCCAGGCCATCCGCAAATACGACATCCCAATCGCCAAGCTGACCTCGGGCCAGCGGGTGGCGCTTTTGGGCATCAAGGGCGAGGACGTGCCCGGCGTGCAGAGCTGCCTGAGCATGGGCGAGGGCCGCGCGGTGAAGCACGGCATGCACTATGTGCAGGCCTGCCCGGGCACGGCGGCCTGCGGCTATGGCCAGCAGGACTCCCTGAGCCTGGGCGCGCGGCTGGAGGCGCTGTTCTCCGGCCTGGACCTCCCGGCCAAGGTCAAGGTGGGCGTGTCCGGCTGCCCCATGTGCTGCGGGGAGTCCTACGTGCGCGACATCGGGCTGGTGGGCCGCAAGAGCGGCTGGACCGTGGTCTTTGGCGGCAACGCGGGCGGGCGGCCCCGCGTGGGCGACGAACTGGCCGGCGGGCTCGACGCGGACCAGGCGCTGCACCTGGTGGGCAAAGCGCTGGAGCACTACCGCGCCAACGCCAAGCCCTGCCAGCGCACGGCGCGCTTTGTGGAGGCGCGCGGCATTGAGAGCGTGCGGGCGGCCCTGGGCCTGGAGCAGCCGCCGGGCAACGTGTCGGGCAACGTGTCGGGCAAGCCGCCAGCCAAAACGGCGGCCAAGCCAGCGCCGAGCGAGGGCTAAAGGCCCCGCGCGCCCAGCCATGCCCGCGCGGACTTTGCCAGCCCGGACCCTGCCAGCCCGGGCCTTGCCACCGCCGTCCCGGCGCGCTAGGATGCGCGCAAAGGTCCGCCAGGCGCGGGCCCAAGGAGGGGGGATGTCCACACTGTATCGCCGGTTGTTCGGCCTCGGCGCGCTGTGCGCGGCCCTGGCCTGCTGCGGCTGCGTGACCACCCAGAAGGTGCCTGTGAGCACCGATCCGGGCGGCGCGCTGGTCTTTCTCGACGGGGCGCAGGTCTGCGACGCCACCCCGTGCAGCGTGGAGATGACCACGGACCAGAGCCACCTGCTGACCATCGTCAAGGACGACTACGCCCAGAAGGACATCCCGGTGCGGCCCGCGTCCGGGGGCGGCACGGCGCTGAGCCCGGATATCGTCACCGTCCGGCTCTACAAGCCCGGCGAGCTGAACGTGCGCGACACGGACAGCGTGGTCGACACGGCGGTGGGCCTGGGCATGGGCGTGCTCAAGCGCGTGCTGAAGGACCTGAGCAAGGACCCGAACCCGGACAACTAGCAAAAGCCCGGCGCGGCCGCTTTCGCCCCGGCACGACGGCTCTTCACACGGCTCGGCCCGGCCACCCGCACAGGGCGAGGCCGGGCCGGTTTTTTGCTGGCCGCGTTGGCCGCGATATCCCGTTCTCCGCGTTCTCCGCGCCGGGCCGTGCGCTAAGGGGTCAGAAACTCCAGGCAGAGGATCAGCGGCCTGTTCTCGCGGTTGTAGAAGCGCGCGGAGATGGTGCAGGCGGGCACGCGGGCGTGGACCGAAATGAACGGCTGGGACACGTACTTGTCAAAACCGCTCTTGAGGTGCACCACGTCCTCGCGCAGGCTCATGTCCTCGCCGCGACCGTGTTCCGGCCCGAGCAGCGGCGTCTCGGTCACCAGGCTGTGCTTGAAGGCGCGCGGGATAAGCTGCACCCCGTTCTGGTCCAGCAGGTAGACGCACAAAAGGGTCTCCTCGGTCTGGGCGAAGCGCTCGGCCACGGCCGGAAGGTCCTGGAGATAGCTCTCGCCCATCTTGCCCGCCACCTTGCGCAGCACCTTGTGAAAGTCCTCAAAGCGCTTGCGCTTGTCGGCCACCTCCAACTCGGCGTGCTCGCGGTAGCGGCGGTTGATCTCCTCGACCTTGATGAGGAAGGCGCGGATGGGGTCCTTCTCCTGGCACTCCTTGTCCTTGGTGTAGCAGTAGCCCTGCTGGATGTTCACGCCCCATTCCAGCAGGCGCGTGGCCTCGTCCTCGCTCTCCACGTTCTTGGCCACCACCACGGAGCCGGTGCGGTCGGCCAATCGGCACAGCCCGGCCACCAGGTCGCGCTTGAACTCCTTGCCCGCAACGTCGGTGAAGGCCGGGCGGTCGAGCTTGATGTAGTCGGGCTGGAAGGTGAGGATCTCCTCAGTGGGGATCGAAATTCCGTCCATGGCGTCAAGGGAGAGCTTGAACCCGCGCTCGCGGTAGAACTTGATGAAGCGCGCCACCTCCGGGGTGTTGAGGCCGGTGCGCTCCAGCTCGATGATCACCCGTCGGCCGGACAGGCCCATGCCCTCGCAGATGGTGGCCAGGTGTCCGGGCTTGTCGGCTGCGGTCACGCCCACGGCGTCCACGTTCAAAAAAAGCATCATCTTCGGGTGGCGCTCGGCTATGGGCCGAAAGGCCTCCAGGGCCTTGCGGCGGCACAGGCGGCACAGGCGCAGGCGCACGCTCGCGTCCCAGGGCTGGGAGAACAGGTCCAGGGCGTCCATGCGCGCGCCCTCCCCGCCGATGCTGCGCGAGAAGGCCTCAAACCCCAGAATGGACTTGCCGCGCACGCTGACCACCGGCTGAAAAAAGATGGCGATATTCTCCTCAGCCAACAACCTTTCGATGTCTGCGCCTGTTGGAGCCGGCACTGGCGAAGCAAAGGACGTGGGCATGGTGTTTCGACCTCCGGGGCACGCGACTGAGCATATACCCGCACAAATACGTATACATGAAGAATTCGCACCAGACAACGGGAAACTGGACGGCTGCGCACCAACCCCTGGAATGGGGCTGTACAACGCTCCAATCATGGAGTAACCATTTTAAGTAAGCCTCCTTGCTTGGACTTTTTAGCGCAGGACGAGAGGAGCATGTTGGTGAGCAAAGCCGAGGTTGCGGTGGAGACAGTGGATGTCCTCGCGGTGGACGATGAGCAGGTCAACCTCCTGCTCTTGTCTGGTTTGCTCCGCCGCCAGGGCGTGAACATCATCACCGCCCGCAGCGGGTTTGAAGCCCTGAAGCTGATGCCCAAGCACGACTTCGCGCTCATCCTCATGGACGTGATGATGCCCGGCATGGACGGCTTCACCACGGCCGAGCGCGTGCGCGCGGACGAGACCACCCGGCACATCCCCATCATCTTCGTCACCGCCATCAGCAAAGAGCAGCGCCACGTCTTCAAGGGCTACGAGACCGGCGCCGTGGACTACCTCATCAAGCCGTTTGAGCACGGCATCCTGAAGAGCAAGGTCCAGGTCTTCGTGGAGATGCACCGCCAGCGCATGGCGCTCAAACAGGCGGGCGCCGCCCTGGAGCGCACCGTGGCCGAGCTCAGATCCTCGGCCCTGGCCCTTTCCGACAGCCGCGCCCGCTTCCAAAGCCTGTTCACCTCCATGTTCAACGGCTTCGCCCTGCTCTCCTTTGAGGACGGCGCGCTCTCCGGCCTGGGGCTTTCGCGCATCGTGGAGGTCAACCCGGCCATGGAGCAGATTATTGAGCGCCCGCGCGAGGCCCTGCTGGACAAGCACGTCGGGGCCGTGCTGCCCAACCTGGAGGAATACTGGAACGACTTCGTGACCCAGGTGGCGCGCACGGGCCAGCCGGCCCAATTCGAAGGCTACCTGGGCGAGCTGAAGCGCTGGCTGCGCGTCTCGGCCTATGTTCCGGGTCCGAACCTGGTGGTCTTGGTGGCCGAGGACATCACCCCCCGGCGCAAGGCCGAGGAGACCCTGCACGAGCGCACCTTCCAGGACCCGCTGACCGGCCTGGCCAACCGCGCCCTGTTCCTGAACCGCCTGGACCAGGCCATGGAGCGCTCGCGCCGCAGGCTCAACTACCTGTACGCGGTGATCTTCCTCGACCTGGACAACTTCAAGCCCATCAACAGCAGCCTGGGCTACGCCTCGGGCGACCTGGTGCTGCGCACCGTGGCCGAGCGCATCCAGGGCGTCGCTCGCGGGCTGGACACCGTGTCGCGCTGCGGGCCGGACGAGTTTGGCCTGATCCTGGAGGAGCTGAAAACCCCGGGCGAGGCCCTGCGCGTGGCCCGGCGCATCGGCCTGGAGCTGTCCCGGGTGCTCGACATGGACGGCCACCAGTTGCACTTCACGGCCAGCATGGGCGTGGTGCTGGGCCCGTCGGAATACGCCCAGCCGGAGGAGCTCCTGCAGGACGCCGCCCTGGCCATGGAGCACGCCCGCGCCCTGGGCGGCGGCAAGATCAAGGTCTTCAAATGGGCCATGCGCAAACGCGCCCAGTACGCGCTCACCGTGCACCAAAGCCTGCACAACGCCCTGGAGCGGAGCGAGTTCCGCCTGCACTACCAGCCCATCTTCAACCTGGTGGACAACACCCTGGCCGGATTCGAGGCGCTGATCCGCTGGCAGGTGGGCAGCATCCTGGTGCCCCCGAACGACTTCGTCCCCTACGCCGAGCAGACCGGGCTCATCGTGCCCATCGGCGCCTGGGCCCTGATGGAGGCCTGCCGCGAGGCGGCGCGCTGGGAGCGCGACTTCAACCTGCCCAAGAACTTCACCATCGCCGTGAACCTCTCGGCCAAGCAGTTCGCCCAGCCGGACCTGATGCGCTACCTGGCGCGCGCCCTGGACGAGTCGCGTCTTGATCCCAGCCGCCTCAAGGTCGAGATCACCGAGACGTTGGTGATGCAGAACCCGGAAAGCGTGGTGCATAAGCTGCGCGGCCTGCGCGAGATCGGCGCCAAGGTCAGCATCGACGACTTCGGCACCGGCTACTCGTCGCTCGCCTATCTGCAGCGCTTCCCCATCAACACGCTCAAGGTCGACCGCAGCTTCGTTTCGGACATGGACGCCTTCGAGAACCTGGTCATCGTGCGCACCATCGTCAGCCTGGCCCACAACCTGGGCCTGGATGTGGTGGCCGAGGGCATAGAAACCGAGCGCCAGCGCGCCTTTTTGGCTGACTTAAGCTGCGAGTGCGGGCAGGGCTTCCTGTTCTCCAAGCCCCTGGCCCAGGACCGCGCCCTGGAGATGCTCGGCATTTGCTGCCCCAAGACCGGCAACTGACAGAGGCCTGACTTGAGCACCCCCCCCACGTCAGAGCACGCCGGGAGCGTCCCCGGCCTACCCCCGCAGACGCGCACCATGCGCAGCCTGCACATGGTGCTGCTGGCCCTGGTGGCCGTGGCCCTGGTGCCGCTGTTGGGGCTGACCCTGTGGAGCCACCTGGACGAGCGCGACATGGAGCAGCGCCTGGCCCTGGAGCAAACGGCCCACGCAGCGGTCATGATCGCCGACGACCTGGCCCAGCAGACGCGCACCACCCGCCTGTTCCTGGAGCTCATGGCCGCCAACCCCCTGGTGCAGAAGTGCAACGCCGGGGCGGCCAGGGTCGACTGCGCCGGGTCCCTGGCCAGCTTCGCCAAGCTGGCCCCGGAATACCAGAACCTGATGCTGGTGCGGCCGGACGGCGGCGTCCTGGCCTCGGCCCGGCCCGTGAAGGCCGGCACAAGCCTCGTGGACGACCAGGCCGTCATGGACGCCCTGCAGGGCCAGGGCTTTTCCGTGGGCGTGGGCCGGGCCGAGGCCGACGCAACCAGTCGGCCCGTGGGCGCGGGCGAGACCGTTGTCACCTACGCCGCGCCCGTGCGCGACGAAAAGGGCGGCACGGTGCTGGTGCTGGCCGCGCAGATGGCCCTGACCCACGCCTCCAAAAACATCCTGAACGCGGGCATGCCCCTGGGCACCACCGTTGTCCTGGCGGGCCTGAACGGGCGCATCCTGTTCCGCGTGCCGGACCTTCCGCACACCCTGGGAGCCGCCCTGCCCGAAGACCACGCCGCGCTGATCCGGAATAATGTGGCCGAGTCCTCGGGCTGGTCCACCGGCATGGACGGGGTGGAGCGCTTTTACGTCATGCGTCGGCTGGACATCTGCAAGGAGGAGATCTGCTACGTCCGCGTGGGCATCCCCAAGTCCGCCGTGTACGCGGAGAGCAGCGCCAAGCTCATGCGCCAGCTCACGGCCCTGCTGGTGAACACCCTGCTGGCGCTTGTCCTGACCAGGCTGTGGGGCCGGCGCTACATCCTGGCGCCCGTGGCGCGGCTGATGACCGCCGTGCGCGGGCTGGGCTCGGGCAACTTCGCCGCGCGCTCGCACATGGGGCCCAAGGACCCTGGCAACGCCAGCGAACTGGGCGAACTGGCCCGCACCTTCGACAACATGGCCGAGGGCCTGGAGCGGGCCCAGGCCGAGCAGCAGGCCAGCCGCAAGGCCCTGTTCGAGAGCGAGGAGCGCCTACGCGCCGTGTTCAACGCCTCGGCCGACGGGCTGCTGCTCCTCGTGCCCGACGGCCGCGTGCTGTCCATGAACGAGAGCGCGGCCCGCCGCCGCAACTCCACCGCCCCGCAGCTGGTGGGCAAGAACATCCTCGACCTCATCCCCGACTACGTGCGCAACGGCCGCCGCGAACGCTTCGAGGAGGTGGTGCGCCTGCGCTCGGCCCTGCGCTTCGAGGAGGAGCGCGAAGGCCGCACCTACGCCATCCGCCTGTACCCTATCTTCGGCGAGGACGGCTCGGTTTGCCAGATCGCCAGCTTCTCCCGCGACATCACCGAGCGCAGGCTCTCCGAGCAGGCCCTGCTGGCCGCCAAGGAGGCCGCCGAGGCCGCCAGCCGCGCCAAAGACGACCTCGTGACCAACATGAGCCACGAGCTGCGCACGCCCTTGAACGGCTTGTCCGGCATGCTCGAACTCCTGGCCATGGCCGACGTGCTGCCGCCGGAGCAGCGCGAGTACCTGGGCTACGCCCTGGAGACCACCCAAAGGATCACGGACCTGATCAACGACATCCTGGACTTCGCGGCCCTGGGCGCGGGCCAGCTGATCCTGGAGCACCGGCCCTTCACCCTGGCCGAGGTGCTGGCCTCCCTGGAGATGGAGATGCAGAACCTGGCCGAGGCCAAAGGCCTGACCCTCTCCTTGAACGGGCAGGCGGGCGCCCTGGAGCAAATTCTTTTGGGCGACCCCCTGCGCCTGGGCCAGGCCCTGCACCACCTGCTGGACAACGCGCTGAAATTCACCCACCAGGGCGGCGTGACCCTGGACGCGGCCCTGGTCAGCAAGGCCGAGGGCGTCTGCACCTTGCGCATCCGGGTGGCGGACACGGGCATCGGCATCGCCACGGAACACACGCAGAGCCTGTTCGAGCCCTTTGTCCAGGCCGAGGAGCCGCTGACCAAGCACTACCAGGGCACGGGCCTGGGCCTGGCCATCGTGCGCGAGCTGGCGGCGAAGATGGGCGGCAACGTCACGGTGGAGAGCACCCCCGGAGTGGGCAGCACCTTCTCCCTGTGCCTCAGCTTCCACACCCCCCTGGACAACAGCCCTGACTCGGAGATCCTGGACGTGCCGGGCGACCTCGTCGAGCCCTGCGCCTGCGACGGGCCGGACGACATCGACGAGCCGGACGACATCGACGACGACATCGACGAGCCGGGCGCGCCGGGCAGGCCCAAAACCACGGGCAAGCCAGGCGGAGCGGCCTGAACCCCGGCTTTGCCCCCGAGACTCTCCCCACGCTTGAGCCCCCCTGAACCGCCGCTGCGCGCCGTGCGGCCTGAACGGCGTTGATGGACTGGACGGCGTTGACGCCGAAGAGCGTGGGCGAGCCGGGCAGCTTTGACCTGTAGAAAGGCGTTGACGCGCCGGGCACGGCAAGCGTACCCAATCAGGCGGACGACCCCAGAAGAGCGAGCGCTCCAGGCGGCGCGGCCTGAACCCCGGCTTTGCCCGCCAAAGCTTGCGGCCACGGACCGGATGGGATAGAAACCCCCATATTTCCTGTTTTGCCGCGCCCAGGCCCACCTGACCCTGCGCGGCCTGGGGGTCCATGCGCTACGTCGGCATCTTCCTGGTCTGCCTCGCCTCCATAGCGTTTGAGATCTTCCTCGTACGCCACTTCGCCATCACCAACTGGTCGGAATACGGCTACTGGGTCATCTCCATGGCCATGGCCGGATATTCCGTCAGCGGCGTGGTGCTCTGCCTGTTCGGACCGGCCTTTCTGCGCCGGGCCGAGGCCCTGTTCTACGCCCTGCCCGTGGCCATGCTGCTTTTGGTCTCCGGCGGGTACGCCGCGCTGGGGCTCATCCCCTTCAACCCGCTGGAGCTGCAGAACGAGGTGCTCTTCGCCGGGCAGCTCTTGAACATCGGCAAGTACTACCTGGCCCTGTTCCCCTTCTTCTTCGCCTCCGGGCTGTACGTGGGGCTCTCGTTTCTGGCGGGCCAGGAGAACATCCCCAAGGTCTACATGGCCGACCTGGTGGGCGCGGGCCTGGGCGCGGCGGCGCTTCTGCTGTGCATGTCCCTGGTGCACCCCTTCCACCTGCCGCTGTTTTTGCTGCCGCCCCTGGCCCTGGCCGCCCTGACCAGCCTGCCCAGGGCCACTGGCCCGGTGCGCGCCGCCCTGGCCGGGCTGGCGCTTCTGGTCCTGGCCGGGGCGGGCGCCCTGGTGCTGGAGCGCAACAACGCCGCCTTCAGCCAGTACAAGCCCGTGTCCATGGCCATGAACGTGGAGAACAACCGCGTGCTCCTGGAGGTGCGCTCCGCCCGGGGCTACTACCAGCTTCTGTCCAGCTACCTGGAGCGCCACGACCCGGATCTTTCGAACAACTACGCGCTGCTGGGCGCTGGCGGCCCGCCACAGGCCCTGGGCCTGTACCGCGACGGCGAGCGGCTGGTGTCCCTGCCGCGCCCGGGGGCCGTGGACCTGGGCTACCTGGGCGCGGCCCTGGACTCCCTGCCGTACGTTCTGCGCCCGCAAAAGCGCGTGCTGCTGGCCGGGGGGCGCGGCGGCTTCCGCCCGCGCGAGGCGCTGGAGCTGGGCGCGCGCCACGTGGACACCGTGGAGAGCGACCCGGTGCTTTTGGCCATCCTGGCCGGGCACGCGCCCTCCAGCGCGCCGGTGAGCTACGCGCTGCGTCTGCCCGTGACCAGGCCCGAAAACATTTCCGAAGCCAACGCCACGGTCGGGGCCGATGCAGCCCAGGCGAATGGCCCGGCGGATATCCAGGCGGATATCCAGACAGGCGGCCCGGCCCGGCCCAGGAAATACCCGCCGCCGCCTCGCAGGCTGCTGGCCCCGGCAGCGGCCTTTGCCGCCGGGACCGACGCGCCCACGGGCCAGGCCACGCCCCCGCGCCTGGGCTCGCCCCTGGTCCTGGCCGGCCAGGCCGAGGTCCCGTACAGCCTCATCGACGTGTCCCCGGAGTTCCTGGACCAGGGCCAGGCCAACAAGTACCTGCTCACCGTCGAGGGCATCGCCCGGCTCTACCGCGCGCTTGCGGCGGACGGGCTGTTGTCCCTGCCCATGGGCATCGGCGAGCTGCCAGTCTACGCGCTCAAGGCCGTGGCCACGGTGCGCCTGGGGCTGGCCCTGGCGGGCGTGCACGACCCGGCGGCCCACCTGATCGTGGTGCGCAGCTCCTTCACCGCGCGGATTCTCGTCTCGCGCCTGGCCTTTGATGCGCGCGACATCGCCGCCGCACGCGCCTTTGCGGCGGAGCGCAGCTTCGACACGCCCTATTTCCCCGGCATCGACCCGGCCACGGTGGAGGTGTACAACGACCTGCCGCCGGTGTCCTTTGAGAACGTGACCAGCGAGGCCGCCGGGCCGGTGCGCGCGGGCGCGGCCAGCGGACCTGCGGCCAGCGGACCGACGGGCAACGAGTCTGTTGCAGGAGCAGGGACAGTGGCGGGCGGGATTGTGGCGGCCAATGCTTCTGCTGCGACTGGCGTTACAGCCGCCGCCAACGGAACCCTTGCGGCAGGCCAGGACGCGGGCCTGGGTGAGCAGTCCGGCCTACCCGGCCTGGCCGACAACGGCCCGCCCGCGCGCGACGCGCTCATGGACGACCTGGTGGCCTTTCTGCGCGACGGCACGGCCAGCTCCTCCAGCTTCCGCTTCTTCAACCTGGCGCCCAGCACCCAGGACCGGCCCTTTTTCCACGAGATCATCCGCCTGGGGCAGATTCCGGCGGCGCTGCGGCGCATCGAGATTTTGCCGCGCCAGGAGATCGGCTATCTGGTCAACGTGGCCGTGCTGGCCCAGGCCGCCGTGTTCGCCCTGGTGGTCTTTCTGCTGCCGCTGCTGCGGCGGCGCGGGCTGGGCGGCATGGCCGGGGGCGAGGTGCTGGGCGGGTTCGGCTTTTTCATGTGCCTGGGCCTGGGGTTCTTGTTCGTGGAGATCGTGCTCATCGAGCGCTTCACCTTCTTTCTCAACGACCCGACCCTGGCCTTTGCCCTGGTGCTCTCGGCCATGCTCATCGCCTCCGGGCTGGGCAGCGCCTTTTCCAGCCGCTTTGTGCCCAGGCCGCGCCAGGGCATCCGCCTGGCCTGCGCCCTGGCCGCCGCCCTGGCCGCCTGCTCCGGCCTGCTTTTGCCGCGCCTGCTGGACCTGGCCCTGGCCTGGCCCGACCCGGCCAAGATCGCGCTGGCCGTGGGCATCGCCGCGCCGCTCGGCTTCTGCATGGGCATGCCCTTTCCCCTGGCCCTGTCCACCTACCGGGGCGCACGCTGCCCGTTCATCCCCTGGGCCTGGAGCGTCAACGGCGCGCTGTCCGTGGTGGCCACGCCCCTGGCCAACCTCTTGGCCGTGAGCTGCGGCTACTCCTGGGTCTTCTACGCCTCGCTCGTGCTCTACGCCCTGGCCGGGCTGTTGGCCCCCACGCGCCGGGAATGCGGGGCAGAGGCCCAGGCAGCCGAAACCTAGACCACGCCGGAGGTTCCCCTGGCGGCAACGCCGGGCTGGAGGGTTTTGGCTGAGTCAAAGGCGGCGGCGCTACGCAGGTTCGTACGTATTGGCGTGTCTCGGCGCGTGTGCGGCAGTGTGGAAATGGGCGGATACGCGCAAAATATAGTGCCGGCCTGGGCGCTGAACCCGCTCCGGGAAAATGCGTACGCAGCCACACATCTACGTATCAACGCAGCAGACTTCACCTCCAGGCCTGAACGCCCGGCTTCAACGCACGGCTTCAACGCACGGCCTCAACGCCCGGCCTGAACGCCCGGCCCCGGCGGGCCCCCGCATCTTCCTGCCCCGCATTTACCTGCCACTCATCTGCCCGGCAAACCCAGCCGCTGCGCAGCGCCGCCGGGCGGCAGGTTCAGCGCCGCCAGCCGCGCCCGGCCCTGGCGCGGGAACTCCAGGATGTTCAGGGCGCAGTACTCCTGGCCCAGCAAAAACAACTCGGCCAGGGGCAGGCCCAGCACCCGGCAGATGAGCGCCCGGTTGATCCCGGCGTGGGCCACAACCAGCAGCCAGCCGTTGCGGCCCGCCACAATGCCGCAAAGGGCGGTCCAGGCCCTGTCCTGGGCCTGGGCGAAGCTCTCCCCGCCAGCGGGCGCAACCCCGGCCAGGTCGGTCCCGCGCCGCTCGTACTCGCCGGGAAAGCGCTGGCGCACCTCGTCGGCGCTGAGGCCCTCCCAGCCGCCCAGGCTGATCTCCCGCAGCTGCGGCAGGGCCGTGGCCGTGATGCCGCTTCCGGCCAGGGCCAGGGCCGCCGTGTCGCGCGCGCGCGATAAATCCGAACACCAGGCCTTGCCGAGCTTCAGCCCGGCCAGCACCGGGGCCCAGGCCTCGGCCTGGCGCCTGCCCGTGGCGGTCAGGGGCAGGTCGCGCTGGCCCACAAAACAGCGCGGCGCGGTCTGCACGATCTCACCGTGGCGCAGCAGCAGGACGGTCACCCCATCTTTCATGTCGCGTCCCTCATGTCCCGGCCCTCATTCGCAACCCCTCATTCGGCCGCAATTTTGTCCAACAGCCGCGCCAGGCCCATCCCGCCCGCCTCGGTCTCGATGCGCCGCTGCATGGCCAGGGCGTTTTTCAGCCTGCTGCGGATGGCGCTCGTGGCCTCGGCGTCGCCCTGGAAGAGGTCCAGCTTGTCCTGAAAGCGCGCGGGCACGTCCACCAGGTCGCTGCCGCGCACCAGCTTGTCCGCGAAGTAGACAAGCTCGCGCTCGGTGAGCCCGTCCACGGCCTCGGGCGGAATGTCGCGATGCGCCGCCACGATGCGCGCCACCGGGCCATAGCCCTGGCTGTCCAGCAGGGCCGCGCCCGTCGCCTCGTGTCTGGGGCTGCCCTTGGCGATGTCGTGCAACAGCGCGGCGGACTCCACCAACTCCAGGTCCAGTCCGGCCCCGCGCGCGTTGAGGGCGGCGGCCAGGCACAGCGCGGCGCGGGCCACGCCCCGGCCATGGGCCAGGCCGCGCGGCCCGGCCTGGTGCAGGTCCAGCAGCGCCTCGGCCTCCTCCGGCGTGGGGATGCCCCGGCGCTCAAAGCGTTGCCGGGCCTCGGCCAGGTCGGCCTGGGTGTCCACGTCGAAATGGATGTTCCGGTCGGCGCAGGGCACATCCGCCGCACCGTGGCGCGCCTCCAGGTCCTGCAGGGCCCCGGACAGGCCGCCGGGCCCGGTCCAGGCCGCAACCTCCGCGCAGTGCCGGGCTTTGATGAGCGGCGGGTGCCCGCGCCCGGAGGCCAGCCGCACCTGCCCGGACTCCAGCCGCTTGTGAAACACCGGGTGCAGCACCGCAGCCGGGGCCAAGGCGAAACGCGTGAGCAGCAGCCGCAGGGTCTGGGGCCGCACCAGCGGAATGTCCACAGGCAGCACGAACACGGCGTCCAGGCCCTCGCGCCGGGTGTCCAGCTCGCGCAGGCCTGCGGCCGCCGAGGTGAACATGCCCCCGGCGTAGTCCTCGTTGACCACGGCGCGAATGCCCAGCCGCCGGGCCTCGCCCAGGGTCTCCGGGGCGCGGTGCCCGGCCACGGCCAGGATCGTGTGCGCCCCGACGGTGCGGAACAGTTCCGCCGCGTGCTCCAGCAGCGTGCGCCCGCCCACCCGGGCCAGGGGCTTGTGCTCGCCCAGGCGCGTGGACTGGCCAGCGGCCAGGATCACTGCGCCCAGGCGCGTCATTGCCGCGTCCCGCTTGTGGGCTCTGCCTTCTGGCCACAGGCGGCCCCGGCCCGGCAGGCGATGAGTTCGGCGTTGATGCTCACTGCGATCTCCTCGGGCGTTTCGGCCCCGATGGCCAGGCCCACCGGGCAGCGCACCCGGTCCAGGTCGGCCTGGCCAAAGCCCTGGCCGAGCAGCCGCGCGTACACCGCGTCGCGCTTGCGGCGACTGCCGATCATGCCGATGTATCCGGCGCGGGTGCGCAGGGCCTGGGCCAGCACCTCGGCGTCGTGCACGTGCCCGCGCGTGAGGATGACCACAAAGGTCTCCGGCCCGGCGGGCAGCCCGGCAAAGCAGTCCGCATAGGAGGCGAGCACGCGCGTCTGGGCCTGGGGAAAGCGCTCGGCGTTGGCGAATTCCGGGCGGTCGTCCAGCACCGTGACCCGGAAGCCGACCATGGCCGCCACCTGGGCCGTGGGCCGCGACACGTGCCCCGCGCCGAAGATCAGGAGCGGGTTGGCCGCAGCCCAGGGCTCCAGGGCAAAGGACCGGCCCCCGGCCTCGATGACCATGGGCGCGGCGATGTCCGCCCCGGCGCGCCAGGCGGCAAGGCCCAGCTCCTCGTCCACGGCGTCGCCCACGGCCTCGTCCACAGCCTTGTTGGCGTCCGCAGCACCTTTGCCTTCGCCGGACACAAGCAGGCTCGCCGGGCCGGGCCCGAGCGGCGTGAGCCGCAGGCAGCGCAGCCCCAGGGCCAGGGCCTGGTCCAGGCGGCGGAACAGGGGCAGGTCATCCGGGCCCAGCCGCTCCAGAAACACGCGCAGCCGCCCGCCGCAGATCATGTCCGCCCCGGCGGCCAGCTCGCCCGTGAGGTCGAACTGCTCCACGCGGCGCTGGCCGCCCGCCAGAACCCCGGCAGCGGCCTCCATGACCCGGGCCTCCACCAGGCCGCCGCCCACGGTGCCCGCAAGTATGCGCAGGCCGTCGCGCAGGCCGGCCCCCAGCAGCATGCGGCTGCCGGCCGAGCGCGGGGTGCTTCCCTCATGGGTCAGGATGGTGGCCTGGACCACGGTTTCGCCGCGCTCCAGCCGCTCCAGCAGCGTATGCAGAATGTCGCTCATGGCCTGCCTTGTCCCTTTGCGGGTTGCGTGACGCCCGCCCCGCCTGGTCCCAGCCGCCCCTGCACCGGGCCCAGCCGCCGCAGGGCGCTGCCGCAGGGGCAGGGGCCCAGCAGCCAGCGGGCCGCGTCCCCGGTCTGGTGGCGCACCAGGGGCAGGGCGCGCGGGCCCAGGGTGGTCAGCAAAATCTCCCCGGTCTGGCCCGGCGGCAGGGGTCGTCCCGTGGCCGGGTCGGCCACCTCCACCAGCAGGTCGGCCTCGCGCAGATGGTACCCGCTGTGGGCAAAACATTCCACCCCCCCGCCATAGCCGCTTTCGGTCATGCCCCAGTGGTCGAAGACCTCGCAGCCCCAGGCGCTTTCCACCTGGACGCGCAGCCCCAAGGACAGCGGCTCCCCGCTGGAGAGCACCGTGCGCAGGCAGGCCCGGCAGACGGAGCTGGTCCCGGCCTGGTCCAGCAGGGTGCGCAGCTGCGCGGGCGCGGCCACCAGCACGCTCACGCCCTGGTCACTGATCAGCGCAGGCAGGTCCGCCGGGGTCCAGCCCTCGGCCGGGTGCACGGCCCTGGCCCCGAGGTGCGGCAGCGCGCGGGAGAGCAGGTCGGCCACGCCCAGATCCCGGCGGCTGGGCAGCAGCACCAGCGCGGTGTCGCCCTGGCGGGCCAGAGTGGCCATGCCGACCACAAAGAACTCCAGGGTGCGCGCCAGGTCGGCCTCGGTGAACAGCAGGCGCTTGGGCGGGCCGCTGGACCCGGAGGTGCGCAGGCTGACCACCCGCGCCACCCCGTCCTGGGACACGGCGAGCAGCCCGGGCGTGGCCAGGTCGGCGGCGGTCATGCGCGGCAGCCGGGCCAGGTCGTCCGGCCCGCGCAGGTCCGCCGGGTCGACGTTCGCCAGCCGCCGGGCGTGGAAGGGGCTGGCCGCCTTGGCCCAGGCCAAGGTTGCGCGCAGCTCGCGCAGCTGCCAGGCCGACACGTCCTCGGGCCGCAGCTCGGACAGACCCATGCGCTCCACCAGCCAGGGGTCCAGGGGGGTCAGCCTCATCCGCGCCTCCTTCGGTACAGGGCCGTGCCGTCCGCAGCGGTCAGGTTGTACAGGCAAAAGGGCACCAGCCGCCCGTCCGGGGCCTGGGTGTGGATGCAGCAGCCGCGCACCCGCTCCAGGTCCAGGGTGAGCGCGTCCTGGAAGGCCATGCACGAGATGCTGAGGCGCTTGTCCGCCCCGCGCCCGGCCAGAAAGCGCTCGAAGTCGTCGCGCCCGGCGGCGTCAGGGATGCCCGGTGCGGGCTGGGCTGGCGCAGGGGCCCACTGCACGGCCACGGAGCTTTTGGCCCGGCGCGCCCCTTCGGCTGCGGACGGGGGAATCGGCTCGCCGGACGGCTGGTCCGACGGCTGATCCGGCGGCTGGTCCGATGATTTGTCCGGCGGCTGGGTTGCCGACTGGCCGAATGTCTGGCCGTGTGTCTGTCGGAAAGGCTGGCCGGATATCTGGCCGGATGCTTGGCCGGGTGCCTGGTCCGATGTCTGGTCCGATGTCTGGCCGGATGCCTGGCCAAATGCCTGGCCGGATGCCTGGCCAAATGCCTGGCCGGATGCCTGGCCGGATGCCTGGCCGAATGACGGGACCAACTCCTGGGCCAACGGCTGGCCGAATGCTTGGCCGGGCGTCAGCGGCCCCGGCTCGCAGCAGCCGCCCCCGGCCAGGGGGGTCAGCCGCCCGTCCAGCATGGCGAAGCGGCCGCTGAAGGAGCAGCGCTCGTGCTCGCAGCCCGGCGGGTGGAAGTCCTGGGCGCGCAGCTGGCCGCCGCTCTGCTCCACCAGCAGGGTCAGCACCTCAGGCAGGGTCAGGCGGTCGGCCTCGCGCATCCGGCCGGGAAAGCGCCCGAAGCTGGCCGCAGGCTGGAAATGCACACCGCGCACCACGGGCATGCGCGCCACGGCCAGCCGCACGATCGCGCCCAGAAACCGCTCGTTGACCCCGCGCAGCAGCGTGGGCACCAGCACCACTCCCAGCCCGGCCCCGGCGCAAGCGTCCAGGGCGCGCAGCTTGTGCGCCAGCAGCGGGCGGCCCCGCAGCACCCGGCAGGCCTCGTCCGGGCCGTCGAATTGCAGGAACACGGACTGCAGCCCGGCCTGGGCCAGCCGCTGCGCATAGCCCGGCTCGCTGCCCAGACGCAGGCCGTTGGTGTTCAGCTGCACCAGGCCGAAGCCCAGGCCCGCCGCTGCGGCGATGATCTCCGGCAGGTCCGCGCGCATGGTGGGCTCCCCGCCGGAGAGCTGCAGGTTGCACGCGCCCGCCACGCGCCGCAGCCCGGCCAGGCGCTGCGCCAGCATGTCCAGGGTGGGGTCGGCCAGCGGAGGGTCGGACAGGGCCGGAACAATCGCTGGAGAACAGGCCGGTGCTGGGTCGGCAAAGTTGCGGGCAGGCGACGGCTCGATGAAAATAACACTGGCCAACAGGGGCCCGGCAAACGAAGGCTCGGCAAACGGGTTGCAGGACCGTGGGGATCGCTCCGGCGGGGAGGCGGACCGGGCCCAGCCCTGTGCGTTCGTCCCGCAGCCGGAAGCGGGTCCGGAACCGGCGAAGCACACCGGGCAGCCCAGGTCGCAGCGGTCCGTGACCTCGACCACCGCCGTGCAGGTGTGCTGGCCGTGCTCCGGGCACAGGCCGCAGTCAAAGGGACAGCCCTGGCCAGCCCGCGTCTGGACCACGGGCGGGACCGAGGGGGTCTTGGGCCGCCGCCAGGAGTCGAAATCCGGCTGTCCGCGCCAGATGACCGCGCTGGCCTCGCCGTGCTCCGGGCAGACCCGCGTGAGCCAAACCTCGTGGCAAACCTCGTCGCCACGGCGCACGCGCAGGGCGGGCAGCCGCCGCAGGCAGACCGGGCACAGGGCCTCGGTGCGGGCGGGCGCTTCCGGCTCAGCCATCGCGGCCAACGGTGATGTCCAGGCCGCAGGCCGCCACGATCTCCACCAGCTTGGCCCAGGCCAGAGCCAGCAGCGGGCCGCAGATGTCCGCATTGGGCCTGCCGCCGGGCTCGCCCAAAATCTCCTCGCAGGTGCTGCCGCCGCACAGGCTGGTGGCGCGGTCCACGAACCACTCCACGTACTCGGCCTCGGCCAGGTCTGCGCGGTCCAGCTGGGTCTCGCTGTCCTGGCCCTTGCGGAAGTACAGCCCCAGCACGCAGGCCCCGCCCGGGATGATGCCGCAGGCGCCGCAGCCCGGCACCCCGCAGGCCCCGAAGCCCCGGCACAACGCGCCCATGGCCCGGATCAGCTCCGGGTTCTCGCGGCCCTGCGCGCGCAGGGCCAAAAGGCCCAGTATCTGGCTGCAGCAGTAGCCCTTTTTGGCCAGGGGCAGAATCTCCTGGAGCGTGTGCTCGTCCATCGTGTCTCCTTTCAGGGCGTCTCCTTTCAGGGTGCGCCGGGCGCGGTCTTGCGGGCCAGGCACAGGAAATAGCCGGGCCGCGCGCCGGACCGGCACCCGTCACTCAGCCCAGCCGGAGACATCCCGGCAAAGATGAGGCGACCGGCCAATTCCGCCAGCAGACGGCTGTGATCCTCGAACACGAAGAGCGCAAGACCACAGGCCGCCAGCCCGGCCTCCAGTTCCTCCCGGCCCCTGGCCCCGGCCAGGCAACCGCCAGCCGCGCCTGCGGCGGACAGTCCGGGCGCGCCCGCCAAGCCGCGCAGGTACAGATCGCTCACCACCAGCACCCCGCCGGGCGAGAGCACGCGCGCGGTCTCGGCCAGGATCTTGTCCGCCGAGCCGCTTTCTGCTGCACCGCTGTCCGCCGCGTCAGCCGCCGAGAGCACGCACTCGCAGAACACCGCGTCCAGGCAGCCGGAGGCCAGGGGCAACCGGTGCCCGCTGGCGCAAATTGCCGTGACGCCCGGCCCCTGGGCAACGGCCAGGCTTGCATCGGAAAGGTCCAGGGCCAGCACCCGGTGCCCAGCCCGGGCCAGCAGCCGCGCCGTGGCCCCTGGACCGCAGCCAAGGTCCGCCACCAGGGCGTTCTGCGGCAGCGCGGCCAGTCCCAGCGCCCGACATGTCAGCGCCAGCCCGCCGGGGCGCAGGGCCTCCCCGGCCACGCGGCGGAAGTCCGCCCGCGCGTACAGCGGCTGTGACGGGCCTGCGGCCTGGGCAGCGCCAATTTCAACATCCGTTTCAACCCCAGCTTCAACCGAGGCTTCAAGCGAGGCTTCAAGCGAGGCTTCAAGCGACGCATCATGCGACGCATCAAGCGCAGTTTCAACGCCAGTTTCAACCACGGTTTCAACGCCAGCTTGCGTCGCAGTTTCGACGCCAGTTTGGACGACCGTTTGGACGCCAGTTTCGACGAAAGCCGCGCTCACTTGTCCTCCAGCAGCTGCTCCACCTCGGCCATGCGGCCCAGGGCCAGCGCCTCCGGCACCAGCGGCAGGCCGCAGGCCGGGCAGGTCAGAAGCGAAATGGTGAACACGCTGCCCAGGTAGGTCACGTCCACCGCGCGCGCGGCCAGGGTCGGCGGGGATGATGGTGCTGACGAGGGTGGCGAGGAGGGCTCCAAGGAAGAACCCGATGCCGACGTCCCAGGCGAAACCGGTTCTGACGCCGCTGGTAAAGCCGGGCCGGACGGCCCTGTGGACGCCGGACCGGAACAGGCGCAGGCCCAGGCCCCGTCCTCGGGCAGATAGGTCTGGTCCGCGCGCTGCACCGTGGCCGAGTGACGCAGGGTTTCCGATCCGCTCTGCGCGCCGTCGCCCGCTGGGCCGGGCAGGCCGGGCACCACCATGCGGTGGCTCCAGCCGTTTTCCAGCACAAAGCCTGCGCCCTGGGGCCGGTACTGCGCCCAGAAGGTGACGCGCCGGGGCCGGAAGGCCGCCAGCCTGCGCCCGGTGGCGGCGTCCGCGAACCAGCGGCCCGAGGCCTCGGCTTCGCGCACGGCCTGACGCAGGTCCGAGGCCAGGATGCGCCGCTCCTCCAGCCGCGCCAGGATGTCCGCCGGAATGGCCAGCGCCGGATTGGCCCATGTCGGACTGGTCAGCGCCGGAATGCCCCTTTCCAAAATTGCTGACGCGCCCTGCCCCTCCACCGCGTGCGTCTCCGCGCCCTCCGTCACATCTTCTGGCGACTCGCCCCAGAATTCGCCCCAAAGCTCGCTGAGCAGCTCGCGCTTCAGCCGGGCGCGGGCCTCCCGCCGGGCCGAGGGGCCGGGGCCGGGTTGCAGGGCGGACTCCGGCGTCTGGCCGGGGAACACGAAATCAAGCAAATGCCAGGCGCGCTTGCCCTCGGCGGCCAGCCGGTCGCGACACATGGCGCAGGTGGCCACGTAGTCGAGCGGCGAACGTCCGGCCCGGCGCGCCGCCACCTCGCGGCCCAGGGGTGCTTTGGCCGCGCTCATGAGCCCGCCGAAGCCGCAGCATTCCGTGAGTTCGCCGGACAGGGCCAGCTCCCGCAGGTCCAGCCCCAGGCGCGCGGCCAGGGCCCGGCTGGCCAGGCGGAAGGGCGCGTTGCTGCGGGCGGTGCAGGGGTCGTGCAGGGCCAGGGGGCCGGGAAGGGGCCCTGCGGGCCGGGGCGGCAGCGCAAGCCGGGCCAGTGTCTCCCACAGGGACTCGGCCGGGATGTCCGGCGCGAAGTCCCGCAGCACGGACAGGCACCCGGCGCAGGCGGCGATGATCCGGGGTTGGCCCAGGGCCTCCCAGTCCGCGCGCAACGCAGTCAGGGCGCTGGCGAAGAGGTCCTCGCGCCCGGCCCAGTTGGCCGGGATGCCGCAGCAGCGCAGCATCAGCCCCACGCCGCCGGTGAGCTGCGCCCGCAGCAGGTTGTAAACCGAGCGCACGTGCTGCGGGTGCGAGGCCGCCAGCTGGCAACCTGGGAAGAACAGGTGCGCGGCGCTCCCGCCTGCGGGCATTGCCGGGTCGGGCCGCAGCAGCGCGCACTCCGGCCCGCTGGCCGCCGCCATGTCCTCCAGGGCGAACTCGTGGGCCGAGGGCGGCATGGTCCCGGCGGCCACCATCTCGCGCCGGGCCGTGAGGCACAGCTCGGCCATCTCGAAGCCCTCGGGGCAGACCCGGCCGCACAGCCCGCACAGGCTGCAGGCGTTCACCAGCGGGTTGGACAAATGCTGGCCCTTGACAATGGCCGCGTTGTTGTAGATCTGCCGGGCGTACAGCTTGGGATAACCCTTGAAATGCTCCAGGTATGTGCAGACCTTCACGCATTCCAGGCACTGGCAGCGCAGGCAGCGGTCCGCTTCGCGGCTGGCCTCGCCGGAGTCGTATTGCGCTCCGGCGGGCTGCACGCGCGGCAGCGGCTGCACTCCCTCCAGGCTGGTGAACAGCCGCGTGTCCACGGCCCCTTCGCGCTCCCGCGAGGCCGTGAGCGAGGCCCCGGTGAGCTGGCGGTCCATGGACGAGGCGGCCCGGCGGCCGTCCGCCGCAGCCTGGATGGCGGAGAAACGCCCGTCCGCGTCGGGCCAGCCGCCCAGGAACATGCCGAGGAACAGCCCAGGCACAGCGCCCGCCAGGGTCACGGGGTCCACAGCCGCGCGCGGCGGGTACACGGCGTCGGTCCCGGTGGACCAGCCCCATTCCAGGAACACGGCCCGGGCCACGGGCTGATTTTCGGCCATATTTTCGGCCTGATCTCCGGCTTGATTTCCGGCCAGGGCAGCGGCCAGCAGCCGCAGCAATGCGCCGTCGAGAGGAATGCCTGCAGCAGAATAGTTGGCGGCGGGGAGTGCGCTATCCTTGGGAACAGCGCCAGAGCTGTCAACGTCGTACGCCGTGTTGTCCACAACCAGACCCAGGGCCGCGAGGGTGTCCAGCTCCCGCGCCAGGGCCGCCATCAGGGCCGGGTCCGCGCGATCCAGAAGCGCCCCGCCCAGGGGCTGGCCCAAAGGCTTGCCGAGAGTGCGCAGGGTCACGTCATGGCCCTTTTTCAGCAGGTCCCAGGCGCAGGTCAGGGCGGCCAGGCCCCGGCCAAATATCTCGGCATGCAAGCCCCGGCCCGGCAGGCGCAGGGGCCTGGGGCCCGGTTTGGCGTGGGCCACCAGAAAGCGCTCCAACTGGCCGATGGCCAGGGGCTCGCCTGCTTCGGTCCGTTTGCACCTGGCCTGGCACGGGGCCTCGCAGATGCGCCCCAGCACGCCCGGCAGGGGCAGGCTGCGCTCCAGGATGCGCCGGGCGGCGTCGGCCTCGCCCCTGGCCAGCTTGTCCAGCATGGCGCGGGCGTCCACGTGCAGCGGGCAGGCGGCCTGGCAAAAGGGCTGCTCCTCCTGGATGCAGCGCTGCTCCCAGTCGCGCAGGGTCTGCTGGTCCATGGCTCCTCCTCGGCCCTGCAAGGGCGCTGCGGACTGGGCCAAAACGCTCAGGGCGGGCGCAGGCAGAGTCCCACGCCCGCCCCTTTCAGCGTTTCAGTCCGCGATCCGGCGCTGTGACGCGCCTGCTAGCCCTTGGCCTGCAGTCCCGCCAGCACCTTCTCCGGCAGGGCCGGGAGCCGGGTGATGCGCACGCCGCAGGCGTTGTGGATGGCGTTGATGATGGCCGCATGCGGGCAGGTCAGCGGCAGCTCGCCAATGCCCGAGGCCCCGAAGGGTCCGTCCGGGCGCGGGGTCTCCACGTACAAGAGCTCCATGTTGTCCGGAATCTGCTTGATGTACGGGAAGCCCGCCCCGGCAAGGGTGCTGTGCTTCTTCAGGTCCTCGAAGTCCTCTGTCAGCGCCAGGCCGATGCCCTGGGCCAGGCCGCCATAGAGCTGGCCATCTGTCACCAGGCGGTTGTTGACCGTGCCGATGTCGGCCACGAGGGTCATCTTCTCCACCTGCACCTCGCCGGTGGCCGTGGTCACCGCCACCTCGGCCAGGAACAGGCCGTACATGTAGCAGCAGAACGGCTTGCCCAGGCCCTTCAGGTCGCAGGCCACGGCCGGGGCCGTCCACTTGCCGCTGATCCGGGTCGGAATCTTCTCCGCCGTCATCTCGTCATAGGTGCGGAAGCTTCCGTCGGCCTTGCGCATGGAGGCCACCAGCAGCTCGCACCCGGCCTTGATGGCGTTGCCCGCCATGACCTGGGAGCGGCTGCCGCCGGCCGGGCCGGTGTTCGGGGCCTTGCTCGTGTCGTTCAGCACCAGGCGGATCTTGTCCGGGGGGATGCCGAGAGGCCGCAGGCCCTCGTGGGCGGTGCCCAGCGCGCCCGCGTCCGCGCCCTGGCCGTGGTCCTCCCAGCAGGCGTACACGGTGGCGCCGCCGTCGGGGTTCAGCTCCAGGTGCACCTCGGAGCTGTCCGGCCCGTCGAGCCCCGCGCCATACACGCCAAGGGAGATGCCCACCCCGCGCTTGACCGCCGGGGTGCTGGCCTTCTTGGCCTTGTCCAGCGCGGCTGTGTACTTGGGCCGCAACAGGTTGATCATCTCCGGCAGGCTGTAGACCTCGGGGTCCTGGCCCGTGGGCGTGGTCGCGCCCTTGCGGTAGCAGTTCACATAACGCAGCTCCAGGGGGTCCAGGCCGAGCTTTTCGGCCAGCTCGTCCATGAGCACCTCGGAGGCGAACAGGCTCTGCGGCGAGCCATAGGCCCGGAAGGCCGAGCCCCAGGCGTGGTTGGTGCACACGGTGCGGCCCTCGCCCCGGATGGCCGGGATGTCGTAGCCCGCGCCGATGAACTGCACCCCGCGCAGGGTCAACAGGTCGCCGAACTCGGAGTACGGGCCGTGGTCCACGCTCCAGTCACTCTCCATGGCCAAAAGCTTGCCGCTCTTGTCCGCAGCCAGCTTCAGGTTGACGAAGAAGGGCGAGCGCTTGCCGGTGTAGGTCTGCTGCTGGTGGTAGTTGTAGCGCAGGTGCACGGGCCGGCCCGTGGCCAGGGCGGCCACGCCCACCAGCGCCTCCATGGTCGGGCTGAACTTGTAGCCGAAGGTGCCGCCCGCCGGGTTCTGCACCAGCACCAGCTTGTCCGGCTCCACGCCCAGGCCAGGGGCGATCATGTACAGGTGCAGGTGCAGGCCGATGGACTTGGAGTGGATGACGAGCCTGCCTTCCTCGTCGGTGTAGGCGAAGCCCACGTCCGGCTCGATGGGCATGTGCGGCTGGCGGCCCACGTAGAAGTCGTCCTCCACCACCACGGCGGCCTGCTTGAAGATGTCCTTGGTGTCCGGGCCCTTTTCCAGGTTCACGGTGTAGTAGATGTTTGGCGTGCCGGGGTGGATCTCGATGGCGTCCTCGGCCATGGCCGCAGGCGCGCTCATGTAGGCGGGCAGCTCCTCCAGGCTCAGCTTGACCTTGGCTGCGGCCTCGCGGGCATGCTTCTCGCTGTCCGCGCAGACGATGGCGATGGCGTCGCCGTATTGGAAGACCTTCTCATCGCACAAAATGGGCCGGTCCCAGCCGTCGCCCTTGTTGGTGGGGAAGGTGATCAGCCCGGTGATGCGGTTCTTGCCCTTGACGTCCTTGTGGGTCAGCACGCTGTGCACGCCGGGCATGGTCAGCGCCTCGCTAAAGTCCACGCCCTTGATGTTGGCGTGGGAGACCTCGGCCTGGACAAGGGCCAGGTGCAGGGTGTCCGGCGGCATCTTGAGCCCCAGGTCCGCGCCGTAGTCCAGCGTGCCCGTGACCTTGGCCAGGGCGCTGGGCCGGGGGTACCTGGTGCCCCAGATGCGTCCGTCGGCCGGGATCTTGAACTGCAGGTCCGTGGCCTGCATCTCGCCGCGCAGCACCGCGGCCGCGTCCATCACGGCGTCGGTGAGCTGCTGGTAGCCGGTGCAGCGGCAGGCGTTGCGGTGGACCTGGAACCAGTCGCGCACGTCCTCGCGGCTGGGCCTCTGGTTCTCGTCCAAAAGCCCCTTGGCCGAGACGATGAACCCCGGCGAGCAGAAGCCGCACTGGGCGCCGCCGTGGACCATCCAGGCCAGCTGCAGCGGGTGCAGCTTCTCCGGCGTGCCGATGCCCTCGATGGTGGTGACGCACGCCCCGTCGTCCACGCGCTTCATCTTGGTGGCGCAGGAGCGCACGACCTTGCCGTTCAAGATGACGCTGCACGCCCCGCACTGGCCCTGGCTGCAGCCGACCTTGACGCCGGTGAGCATGAGCTGGCCGCGCAGGACCTCGGCCAGGCTGTCCTCGGGGTTGACGACCAGCGCCCGCGCAACCCCATTCACCTTCAGGTTCAACTTGAGCATGACGGCCTCCTTCCAGTTGTATCCACCTTCATCCAAAATCGAACATCCACAGATCCGACACGCAGCAGGCAACAGACGACCGGCCCCCCTGGGCCTAGCCGCCCTTGCCGAACGGACAGACAGGATAGCGGCACTCTGCGCAGCCGACACAAAAGCCGCCGTGGCCCAGGGCCGCGATGTCCTCGCGGGCCACTTCCTCCCCGGCCAGGATCCGGGGCACGACAAGGTCGAAGATGCTGGCCCGGTTGTACATCACGCAGCCGGGCAGCCCCAGCACCGGCACCATCACGCCCTGGGCGTTGGCTATGCGGCCGATGAGGAACATGGCCCCGGGGAACACCGGCGTGCCGTACACGGAAATTTCGGCCCCGGCCTGGCGGATGGCCAGCGGGGTGCGGTCGTCCGGGTCCACGGACATGCCGCCGGTCAAGACCACCATGTCCGCGTTCTGGTCGAGCACAAGGCGGATGCCCGCCACAGTCATGTCCACATGGTCGGACACCAGGACCTGGCGGAAGACCTCGCTGCCCAGGCGGGCGAACTTCTCGCGCAAGACCGGGCCAAATCCGTCCTTGATGCGGCCGGAGTAGACCTCGCTGCCGGTGGTGACCACGCCCACCCGGTGGGGCCGCAGGGGCTTCACCTGGACCAGCGGGGCCTCGGCGCAGATGTCCTCGGCCCGGGCCACGCGCTCTTCCTCGATGACCAGGGGCACCACGCGCGCGCCGCCCACGTTCTGGCCCTCGGCCACCATCTGGTTGGTGTGCAGGGTGGCCAGGGCGATCTGGTCCAGGGAGTTCACGCGCAACAGCCGCGCCGCGTCGACCTTGAGCAGGCCGCTGATGCCCGCCACGAGGTTGATGCGGCCCTCCACGGGCTCGGCCAGGCGGATGTTTTGGCCGCTGGCGGCGCGGGCCAGGCGCAGGGCGGCGTCGTTCTCGTGCAGGCCGCCCTCTGGCAGGTCAAAGGCGAAGATGTGCTCCTTGCCCAGGCGCAGCAGCTTGGGGATGTCGGCCTTGGTGATGACGTGGCCCTTGCGGAACAGGGGACCCTTGGACCGGCAGGGACCGGGGCCAGGCACGATGCGGGTGATGTCGTGGCACAGGATGGTGCCCACGGCTTCGGTAACGGGTATCTCTCGCTGCTGCGAAGTCCAGCTCATGCGCACGTCCTCGTGCCGCCAGATGAGGGTGGCGGCGTGTTCCCGGAGAGAGGAGGAGTCCTAAGCCAGTCTGGATTCTTATCTATTTTTTGTATGTCAATTTTGGCATACAATGTCAAACAGTGGCCGCTTCCCCCGCAGGGCAGGCGCCGGAACCGGGCTAGAAGATGTAGTCCGTGGACAGGAACGCGGACTTGCGGCCATTGAGGATGGCCGTGAGCATGGCCTTGTTGGCGTCCACGTTGCGCGCGGCCACCAGCGAGCGGATGGAGAAGGCGCGCAAGGCGTCGTGCACGGACAGGGTGCCCTCTGCCGAGTCCTTGCGCCCGGTGAAGGGAAAACTGTCCGGTCCGCGCTGGCACTGGCTGTTCAGGTTCACGCGGCTGACCTGGTTGACCAGCGGGTCGATGAGCGCGGCCATGCGGTCCGGGTCGGAGCCGAACAGGCTGACCTGCTGGCCGTAGCTCGACTCGGACACGTAGCGCAGGGGCTCCTGGATCTTGGTGAACGCGGCCACGGGCACCACCGGGCCGAACTGCTCCTCGTGGTGCAGGCGCATCCGCTCGTCCACGCCATACAGCACCGCCGGGGCAAAGAGGGTCTCCCGCGCCTCCCCGCCACCGGGATTGGCCAGCCGCGCGCCCAGGGCCAGGGCGTCGTCCACCAGTTCGCGCAGGTAGGCCGTCTTGCCGGGCTCGGGCAGGGGGGTGATGTCCACGCCGGGCTCCCAGGGCATGCCCACCTTGAGCCGGGCCACGCCCGCGCAAAAACGCTCCAGGAACTCGTCGGCCCGCTCTTGCGCCACGTGGATCATCTTGATGGCCGTGCAGCGCTGCCCGTTGAAGGCCAGCGACCCTCGCAGGCACTCGGCCACGGCCTGGTTCATGTCGGCGTCGGCCAGGATGATGGCCGCGTTCTTGGCCTCCAGCCCGAGCACGCAGCGCAGCCGGTGGGGCTTGGGGTGCAGGGCGCGCATGGCGTCGGCTGCCTGGCTGGTGCCGATGAAGGCCAGCACGTTGACCCGGCCCGAGGCCATGATGGACGTGAGCATGGCCCGCCCGCCGGAGATGACGTTGACGACGCCGGGCGGAAAGGCCTCGCAAAAGCAGTCCAGCAGGGGAAAGATGAGCAGGCGGCCCAGCTTGGGCGTCTTCATCACCACGGTGTTGCCCATGATCAGGGCCGGGATCAGCGTGGCGAAGGTCTCGTTCAGGGGATAGTTGAACGGGCCCATGCACAGCACCACGCCCAGGGGCGAGCGCCGCACCTGGCCCAGGATGTCCTGCTCCATGACAAAGCCGGACGAGGCGCGGTCCAGCTCCTTCAGGGCGGCCACGGTGTCGCGGATGTAGTCCACGGTGCGGTCGAACTCCTTGCCGCAGTCGGCCAGGGACTTGCATATCTCCCAGGACATGAGCCGCACCACCAGCTCGCGCCGGGCGGCCATGCGCAGGGCGAAGTCCTCCACGGCCTTGATGCGGCCGGCCACGCTCATGGTGGGCCAGACGCCGCGCCCGTTGTCAAAGGCCTTACAGGCCGCGTCCAGGGCGGCCATGCCCGTGTCTCCGTCCAGCACCGGGCAGGAGCCGATGCGCAGGGGCTTAAGCTCTGCCCCGTGGCGCACCCCGTGGCGCACCATGATGGGCGAGTGGACCTCCTGCATGGGTCCGTCCCAGGTGCGCAGCTCGCCGCCGATGAGGAATTTTTTGCTGTCGCAGGGCAGGGTCGCGGCGTAGTCGGGCGGGATTGCGGCGGCTTCGGGGAACAGGTCGGCCAGGGCTGGGGGCTTGGGCACGCATCTCTCCTTTGCGGCGGGCACGGCGGACGTTGGTCGGATGGTTGGGCGGATGCTCGGGCGGCTGGCCAGGCGTCTGTTCGGACAAATGGCCGGGCGGCTGGCTGGCTGAGTGGCTGGCTGGGCTCTGAACGGATTCCCGCCCGGCGGGGCCGGGCCTGCCGGGAGGCCTGTGCATAAGCGCGCCGACACCAGTTTCGCCGACAGGGTTCGCCGACAGGGCCGCGCCAGGGTGGCTGCGCCAAGATGGGCGCGCCGGAATCAACGCGCCAGGATCAGCGCCAATGCCCGGTCAATAATCCAGCCAGGGGTCCGGCCAGGGGCCCGGTCAGGAGCCTATCAGCGTGCCTGCAAGCTCCCCGCTGCGGGCCGGGCGCGGCTCCGGCTGGAGCAGGCCGCAGCGCGCGGCCTTGCCCGCAAGGGATTCCTGTGCGCCCAGGCCGCAAAAGGGCAGGCAGCGGTTGATCTGGGCGTTGGCGGGGCGCGTTTTTTGTCCGCAGGCGGCGCAAGGATCGTGTTTCATGGGTGGCCTCGTTTGGTCAGTGCGTTTGTTGTGTCAGAAATGACATACAACGCCAGGTGCGTCAACCACTTGAAACCGCCACCTGAAACCGCCCGCAGGCCCGCGCCGCTCCTGCCAGACCTGGCCCGCGCATGGTTGCCCTGGGCCACAGCCGAGCCGGGCCTACAGTCGATCTAAAATGCCAGCGGCTGTCCACCCTGCGCCGCCCGGCAACCGCTTGCGCGCACGGCCTTGAGCCGGGCCGCTGGCCGCGTGAGTTCGTGGCGGGGCTGGCCACGTTTCAGCGGGGTGCGGGCGCGGCCGGATCGCCCGAACGGCCAGTTCAGACGAATTGCCCATGCGGGCAGCCTTCCTGTTCCCCGGCCTAGAGGCTGCTCCAGGGATGCTCGGCCAGGGGCGCGTAGCCCTGCTTCTTGGCCTGGATCTCCAGGGGCAGCATGGTCAGGGCGGCCACGTCCAGGTCCGGAACCTCGGCCAGCTCCACGCTGTTCAGGCACAGCACAAAGGCCTTGCAGCGCTGGCAGGCGTCGGCGCGTTCGTGCACGCGGGCCGGGTCGCGCAGGTTGATCAGCTCGTCGGGCTCCTCGCAGCCGCAGGCCGGGCACGACACGCGCTTGTACGTCCACTGCGTGGCGCAGCAGGAACAGCGCAGGAAGCGCCGCCCGCCGTTGGCCTGGATGAACTCGTTGTCGACTGCCGTGCGCCGCAGCACGCTCATGTTCGGCGCGCCTCCGCACACCGGGCAATGGGCCTGGCGCCAGGGCAGGGCCTCGACCAGAGCGGCCAGGTCCTGGGCCTGGCGCTCCACAAAGGGCCGCACCAGCTCACTGGCGGCGAAATTCAGGGTCTGCTCCGAAACGCCGGGCACGGGCATGTCATCGGATGAGGCCAGGCCCTCGCCAAAGCCTGCCGCGGCCAGGGCCTGGGGGGCCAGCGTGCCGTCCGCTATGGCCGCGCCCAGGGCGGCAAGCTCTGCGGCGATGGCCGGAAAGGACCGGGCCATGACCGGCAAAAGCGTTTTCGCGGCCTTTTGCAGGTGCGCGCTCATGTCCTCAAACCCGCCGCCGAACTCGGTCTGGGCCAGCACAAAGGCCCCCTGGCTGTAGCGCTCGGGGTCGATGACCAGCTTTGGCCCGGTCCAGCCGGGCGCGGCCTGGCGCAGGCGCGCGCGCTCGGCCAACAGCGGGCCAAAGGCGGTGAGCAGCGGGCCCAGGGCCGGCAGCTCCGCCTGGGCGCGGGAAAGCGCCGTTTCGATGCAGCGCAGATCCGCCGGGGTCTCAAGGTCTTGGGTCTGCATCTCGTGTCTGCTCCTTGTCTGGAATCGGTGGAATTGTGTTGGAAGCATGGCAGGGCCGCCCGGCTCTGGAGAAACCGGACGGCCCTGTTGCTTATGGAGTCCCGGCCTTGCTTTCCGCTACCCCTGCAAGCTCTGGGCTATCTTGCGCAACGGGGAGAAGGCCCCGGCCAGCATCTCCTTGCGGGTCATGCCGGGCGTGTTCGCGGCCTCGGCCACGGCGAACTTGTGGTACATGTTCGGCGCGTCGGCCACCAGGTAGATCACGCTCACGCTCTCCATGTCGCACAGCTGGGCCTTGGGGTTGTCCTTCTGGACGGCCACCAGGCGCTGCGCCGCGAGCTTGAGCATGTCGGCGCGCTCGCCGAAGCTCATGGCCCCCATGGCGCAAGACTTCACGCACATGGGCAGGAGGTTGGCGCGCACGCGGTCGATGCACATGTCGCATTTGACGATGCGCTTGGTCTTGGGGTCCAGCCTGGGGATGTCGTACGGGCAGGAGGACTTGATGGTGGCGAAGTCCTCCTTGGCCGTCTTCTCGGTGTAGATCACCGCCCCGGTCTCCTTGTCCTGGATGATGGAGTCCGGCAGGCTCGCGCCCGATTTGCAGGGTGCGTCCAGGCAGTGGCGGCAGGCGTCCGGGAAGAAGTACCACTTCACGGTGCCGTCGGCCTCCATGTGCTCGCTGAAGCGCACAAGCTTGACGTTGTACGGACCGAGGTCCGGGGGGTTCTGATGCGTGCCGCGCTGCTTGGTGGCCACGGGGGGGAAGTTCTTCCACTCCTTGCAGCCCACCTGGCAGCCCCGGCAAGCGGTGCAGCGCGTGGTGTCTATGAGTATCGCCTTGGGCATGGTTTCGCTCCTTTCGTCTGCGGGCCGTGGTTACAGCTCAGTAACCTTGGTGGCCTTCTTCAGGTTCACCAGGCAGGCCTTGTACTCGGGGATGGTGGTGTTCGGATCACCCACCGAGGTGGTCAGCCGGTTCACTGCGTCGCCGCACTTGGGCTTGGTCCAGCCGAAGGCGAAGGGCATGCCAACCAGGTGCACGGTCTTGCCCATGACGGTAAAGGGCTTGATGCGCACCGTGACCATGGCCACGGCCTCGACCCTGCCGCGCAGGCTCTCCACCACGACCACGTCGCCGTTCTTGACTCCCTTCTCCTCGGCCAGCTGGGGGCTCATCTCCACGTACTGCTGCGGTTCGGCCTCCAGCAGGGCCGGGCCGTTGCGCGTTTCGGAGCCGGAGCACCAGTGCTCGGTCATGCAGTAGGTCGTCAGCACGATGGGGAAGCGCGGGTCGCCGTTCTTGCACAGCACGTCGTACTCGCTGGCGTGGACCTGCTTCATGCACGGATTGCTCATCTGCGCGGAGAAGGGGTTCACGGTGAGCGGGGTTTCCGCAGGCTCGTAGTGCTCGGGCAGGGGCCCGTCGACGCGGCCAGGGCCGTAGAGCTGGCCGTGGCCCTCGGTCTGCATGATGAAGGGGTAGGGGCCGCCCTGGGCCATGGGCTTGGCCGGGCCGTCGGGCACGTCGCCCACCCACTTGCCGTCCTGCCAGGCGATGACCGCCTTGTCCGGGTTGTACGGGTTGCCGACCAGGTCGACGCCGGCGCGGTTGTACAGAATCCGCCGGTTCACGGGCCAGGCCCAGGCGAACTTCGGGTACAGATGGATCTTGGCCTGCATGGGGGTCTGGGCCAGGTCGCGGCGCTTGGCCAGGTTGCCCTCGGCCTCGGTGTAGCCGCCGCAGTAAACCCAGTTCAGGCTCGTGGTGGAGCCGTCGGTCTGAAGGAGCGGGAAGGCCGGAACCAGCTGGCCCTTCTTGTACTCCTTGTCGCCGATCTTGGTGTCCCGCGTGAACATGCCATTGATCTTCTTGCACATTTCATCCGCGTTGAAGGTCGCGGGCAGCTCGTGCTTGAGCACCTGGTCGGGCAATGCGCCGCCTTCCTTGGCGTAGAGCGCGCGCACGCGGCCCATGATCTGCACGACCATGTCGCCCATGCTGCGGCACTGGCCGATGGGATCGATGGCCTTGTAGTGCCACATGTGCCAGCGGCCGGAGTTGGAGATGGTGCCTTCCTTCTCGGCGCGGTAGGCGGATGGCAGCAGGAAGATCTCGGTCTTGCACTTCTTGGGGTCGGCCCCGGGGCGCTTGAAGTTGTCCGTGCTCTCATTGTGGAACACCTCGCCCACCACCAGCCAGTCCAGCTTGTCCCAGGCCTTGCGCACCTTGTTCGTGTTGGGGAAGCTCTGGCAGGGGTTGTGGCCAAAGAGGAACCCGCCCTTGATCTTGCCCTGGTACATGCGGTCGAAGATGAACAGGTGCGAGCAGTCCTGGCCGGGATCGAGCTTGGGCAGCAGGTTGTAGCCGAAGTCGTTGTCCTTGGTGGCATAGTCGCCGAACCAGCCCTTGAGCAGGCTGACGATGTACTTGGGCCGGTTCTGCCACCAGTTGACGCTCAAGGGGTCCACGGTCTTCGGCGTGTTGGCCTTCTGGTAGTCTTCCAGGGTCTTCCAGGTGGCGATGGACGTGTTGTGGTAGCCGGGGATGTAGCCGTAGAGCAGGGCGTGGTCGGTGGAGCCCTGGACGTTGGGCTCGCCGCGCAGGGCGTTGATGCCGCCGCCGGCCACGCCGAAGTTGCCCAGGAGCAGCTGGATGATGCCGGCCAGGCGGATGTTCTGCACGCCGACGGTGTGCTGGGTCCAGCCGAGGGCGTAGAGCATGGTTCCGGCCTTGTCCGGCTTGCCGGTGGCGGCGAAGGCGTCGTACACCTTCAGCAGGTTATCTTTGGACACGCCGGTGACCTGGGACACGAGGTCCAGGGTGTAGCGCTCGTAGTGGTTCTTCAGCACATTGATGACGCACCTGGGGTTGGCCAGCGTCTTGTCGCGCTTGACCATGCCCTTCTCGTCCTTTTCAAAGGCCCACTGGCTCTGGTCGTACTTCTTCTTGGAGGCGTCGAAGCCGGAGAACAGGCCGTCCTTGAAGGAGTACTTCTCGCCCACCAAAAAGCTCGCGTTGGTGTAGTTCAGCACGTAGTCGGCGAAGAACAGCTTCTTGTCCAGGATGTACTTGCACATGCCGCCCAGGAAGGCGATGTCTGTGCCGCTTCTCAAGGGTACGTGGAAGTCGCTGCGGGCCGAGGTGCGCGAGAACTTGGGGTCAACGTGGATGACCACGCCGCCTGCTTCCTTGGCCTTGAGCACCCAACGAAAGGCGATGGGATGGTGTTCAGCACAGTTGCTGCCCATGATCAGGACGGCATCGGCATTGGCGATGTCCGTGTAAGACTGAGTCATTGCGCCGCGACCAACCGACTCTGCCAGAGCCGGTACAGTGGGGCTGTGTCAGATTCGGGCCTGGTGGTCGATGTGGACGATGCCCAGGCTGCGGATGGCCTGGTGCGTCACTGCGCACTCTTCGTTGCTCATCTGGGAGGTGCCCAGGGAGAACACGGACTCAAGGCGGTTGACCTCAAGGCCGGCCTCGTTCTTCAGCATGAAGTCGCGGTCGCGCTGGTCCTTGACCTTGCGCGCGATCTTCTCGAGCATCCAATCCCAGTCCTTCTCCACCCACTTGGAGCTGCCGGGGGCGCGGTACAGGGGCTTGGTGAGCCGCTTCTCGCTGACGTGCAGGGAGCGCAGGGCCGCGCCCTTGGCGCAGAGGCCGCCGCCGCTGATCGGGTAGTCCGGGTCGCCCTCGATGTTGATGATCTTGCCGTCCCTGACGCTGACCAGCGTGTTGCAACAGCACGAGCAGAACGGGCAGATGGAGATGATCTCCTTGCAGCCCTCGGTCTTCAGCCGCGCGGCATAGGCCTGCGCGGGCTTCAGGTCAAGCCCCAGTTGCGACAGCCCCAGGCAGGCTGTGCCCGCCCCGAGCAGTTTGATGAACCCTCGCCGTGATACGCTCATTGGTCCTCCTTGGTTCAACCGATCAGGCCCCGGCAGAAAAAGCGGGGCCCCGGCCCCGTCTCCGGGCCTGAGTATGCCAGATATGGCATAGGTCTGTCTTTTCGTCAAACTTTTCTCAATTATTTTGCTATGTTTTGTGTAGCACATAAATCCGGGGCAGCGATTTTGGCCTTGGCCTTGCCCCGGCGCGTGCGCTCCTGGAAGGGGCAGCAGACAAAGGGGAACAGGGCTCCGGCGCGGCTCACGGCGTATCGCTCCACCTCGGCGAACCAGATGCGGAAGGCCTTGGCCAGGGCCGCACCCTCGGCCGTCAGCCGGCAGCCGGACTTGTTGCCGCTCAGCTTCTCCACCAGGGCCAGGCCCAGGGCCTCCTCCGAGGCCTTGAGTTTGCCCCAGGCCGCGCGGTAGCTCATGCCCAGCTCCTCGGCCGCTGCCTTGAGCGAGCCGCAAGTCTCGATGCGCTCCAGCAGCTGCAGGCGGCCCATGCCAAAGACAGTGTCGCCGCCGCGCTCCATCCAGAGGTGCAGGCGGACCATGGTCCGCTGCTGCTCGCTTGTCTCGTCCATGATTGTCCGCCCTCCTCCCGGCCTAGTGACCAAAGGGACACTTGGGGAAGGTGCAGCTCTTGCACTCCATGCACATGCCGCCGTGGCCCATGCGGGCCAGGTCGGTCCGGGTGGTCTCCAGCCCGGCCAGCACACGGGGCAGCACCAGGTCCAGGCTGGTGGTCTGGAAGAACAGGGCGCAGGCCGGCACGCCGATGAGCCGGATATCTCCAAGTCCAGGGTCCAGTCCTCCGCCGCCGCCTTCCCGGGCGATGCGCCCGAGCAGCAGCATGGTGCCGGGCAGAAACGGCGCGCCGTAGAGCAGGTTGGTGGCCCCGGCCTCGGCCAGGCCGCGCCGGGTCACATCGTCAGGGTCCACGCTCATGCCTGCGGTGGTTATGACGATGTCGCTGCCTGCGGCCATGAGCGCGCGCACGCCGTCGCGTATCTGCGCGGCGTCGTCCGGGACGAAGATGGTGCGGCTGATGCTGGCCCCTAGCGCCAGGGCCTTTTTGGTTATCACGGGCTCGAACTTGTCCTCGATAAAGCCCTGGAAAACCTCGGTGCCGGTGACCAGGATGCCGATCTTTGCTGGATACAGCGGGTCACGCGCACCAGGGGCCCGCCCATGGCCTCGGCGTCGAGCAGGCGCATGGCCTTGCCGAACAGATCGCGCCGCAGGTGCAGGGGAATGGCCCGGGTTCCGGCCACGCGCATGCCCTTTTTGACAAGCGAGCCGTCGCGCCTTGTGGCGGCCATCACGTCCGGCACGAGGTTGAAGGCCTCCAGACGGCCCCTGTCGACCACGAGCAGGCCGTCGGTCGCGGCCTCCAGGTTGACCTTGCCCTCCCGCGCCGGGAGCACGGGCCGCGTGCCCGGACCGGCCAGGGCCTGGGCAAAGGCGCAGGCGGCCTCATCCTCGTGGACCCAGCCGGACAGCGCGTCGCCATCCTCGCCTTCCACGTAGAGGTTGTGGCGGCCCATGCGCTGTAGGCGGCACACGTCGCCGGGCTCCAGTATCTGCCCGCGCACAAAGGCCGCGTCCTTGGACACGCCGGGCTCGATGCGCGTCATGTCGTGCACCAGGCGCGCGCCCACGGCCTGCTCCACCGGCACCAGGCGCAGGCGCGGACCGCTGGCCACGGCGCTGCCGGAACTGGCGCTGCCAGAACTGGGCTCGGCATAGCCCGAATCAAAGGGCGACTCGCCCCGGCAGGGGCGGCAAAGCCTGCCGTGGGACGCGGGGTAGGCGTCGCCGCAGAGCGGGCACAGGGCGATTGATCCCTTGCTGCGCTTCTGCAACTGCTCCGGCAGCACCTGGACGGGCGCGAAGGAGCAGACCGAAGCCCCGGCCAGGCGGATCTCCTCCATCAGCGCCGGGGTGTTCTGCTCGCGTTTGGGCGCAAGCTTCAGCAGCCAGGTGCGGATGTTCGGGTACGGGTCCAGGCGGGCCGGGTCCAGGCGCACGCGCACGCCCTGGCCGGTGCGCTTGTCGTACAGGCTCACGGCGTAGATGCCGAAGTTGCGCACCTTGAGCCAGCCGTTGCCGATGGTGCAGGGGGTCAGCATCTGCACGGCGTCGGGCAGACACCAGCCGGTCTCCACCAGGGCGTCGTAGAGCACGCCCTCGGGCATGGCGTCCTTGGCGGCCTCGACCATGAAGAAGCCGAGCACCACGCCGGGCGCGGCATAACCGTGGAAGCCGCGCACCCGCTCCAAAATCTGTTCGTAGGCATCGTGGCCCACGTGGCGTGCATCGACCTGTGGCACTGAAGATTGGTCCTGTCTCACGGAAGTATTCCCCCCTCAACCCTTGTGCAATGGAATCAGCCCATGCTGTTGCTATGTCAGCCGCGACATACTTCTTATGCTAAACACAGCCTATATTGTCGAGCTGCGCGCCACTGCCCAAGGTTTGGCACTGCGGCGGGCAAGGGGGGGGCGAGGGTCTGCACGGCGAGCCCGGCTGGGCGTGCTCCACGTCAGGCGCGGCAGGCCGGGCGCAGGGGGCTGGGCCATGTCCTTTTGCTGCGCGGCGCGGGGGCGGGGGCGGAGGAAGACGCGGCGGACCGCCGTTGCCCGGCAGCATCGGCTTGGAACCGCCCCCCCCTGCGGCCTGGCTGAAGCGGTTAGAGCAGAGCGTACTGGACCGGGCTGGAGGCCCACAACGCCCAGCGCGGCGAAATCGCCCCCCCGGCGCGGCGCGGTGGGCTGGGCCGGGCCGGGTGCCGGGCGTCGCCGGGCGTCGCCTTCGAATTGCCTTCGCAGCGCTGCTGGAGGGCTTGATGATGACGCTGACCCGTTGCGCCGGGCCAGACCAGAACGGGCCGGGCCGGGCCAACCGGGGCCTGCGAACCGCGCAGGGGAGGCGCTGTTCCGGTTCCGCTGCCCAGACCTCCCCGCGCCCGTCAGGGGCTTCCCTGCCGTGGGGAGGCGTGCTATTGCCCATGCCAACCCCAGACACGAGGAGCCCACAGCCCATGCAGAGCACCAAGAGCATGAAGATTCTCGGCGGCTTGGCCGCGGCCCTGCTGCTGGCTTCGGCCTTGGGCCTGGCCCTGGTCCTGAACCCGGCCCTGGCGCCCGGTCCGTTGCAGACCCTGTTGCCGGGCCTGTTCCCCGCGCCTGCGGCAATTCCGGCCCCGGTCGTTGCCACGGCTCCCGTTCCAGTCAATGCCAATGCCACGGCCAATGCCACGGCCAACGCCACGGCTGATACAGCCTCCCCGGCCACGGCCCCTGATCCGGCAGGCCCCGCCGCCCCTGCCCAGACCCAGCCCGCCGCCGCCGCGACAGCCCAGAGATCCCCGGCCCTGGCCCTGGCCCCGACCCTGGCTCCGGGCGTAGCCCAGGCCTCCCCGGTGCCGGCCGCAGACGCCACCTCGGCCTGGTCGCCCGGCGCGCCCTGGAATTTCAAGACGTACCACGAGGCCATGCGCCAGTCCGGCCGCGCGTCCAATCTGCCGGAACAGGACTTCAACGCGCTGGAAAGCCGCAAGGCCGCCGCCGCCCAGGCCATCGAGCGCTACCTCGGCAGGCGCTTCGGCCAGGCCGATCCGGGCGTGCTGCGCGCCTTCCGCGAACTCCCGCGCGAATACTTCCACTACGACTACGAGCGGAAGCAATCCTTCGCCAGCAACAGCTACGAGGCCTCGCCCAAACCATGGGCCATCGGCTTCGGCTCGGCCCTGTCGGACTACCTGGGCCAGGCCTACATGACCCAGCTGTGCAGGCCCAGGCCGGGCGACACCGTGCTGGAGATCGGCACCGGGTCCGGCTACCAGAGCTCGCTTCTGTCGCGCATCGTGAAGGAGGTCTACTCGGTGGAGATCATCAAGCCGCTGGGCACGGAGGTGGCCAGGATCTACAAGCCGCTGGGCCTGACCAACGTGCACACCCGCGTGGGCGACGGCTATTTCGGCTGGCCCGAGGTGGAGGGCGGCTTCGACATCATCATGGTCACCTGCGTGGCCCGCTATGTCTCCCCGGAGCTGCTGCGGCAGCTCAAGCCCGAGGGCCGGCTCATCGTGCCCATCGGCCAGGCCTTCAAGCGCGGGCAGGTGCTCTACGTGTTCACCAAGGACAAAGAGGGCAAGGTCCACTCGCACAAGGATGTCGGCGTCTACTTCATCCCCATGACCGGCAAGATCATGGACGGCAAGTCGTAGGCCCGGTCATGCGCCTTGCCCCGCGCCCGGCCTATCTTCCGGACTTTGGCCCGGCCTTCAGGCGTCTTTCAATCCTGGCCCCGGCCCTGGCGATTGCCCTGGCGATTGCCCCGGCCCTGGCCGCCGAAACCGGCGGGGCCAGGCAGACCATGGGCGAGATCATCGACTCCCTGAGCCACGCCCCGCCGCAGGAGCAGCGGCAAACCGCCACGGGCTTTTCCGGCACATCGCAGCCGCAGCCCAGGCAGACCGGCCCCAGCGCCCCCACCCCGCCCAAGGCCCCGGTGGTCAAGACCTTGCCCGGCGCGTCCGCGGGCTCGTTGCCCGGTTCGTCGCTGGGCTCTCCGCCGTCCCAGCAGCCCCTGCCCGGCTCGGCCTTCTCCGCAGGGCCCGGGGCCACGAGCGCCTCCGGCGCGCCAGACCGGCCCAGCCAGCGCCAAAGGCCGCAGCAGGCCCAGAGCCCGCAGCGGGACATCACCCTGCGGGTGGTGCACGACGGGCTGGAGCGCCTGGCCCTGGTGCGCCTGCCAAAAGTTCTGGACAAGGCCCAGGACAAGGCCTCTGGCAAGGGCAAGCCCACGGCCCAGCGGCTGCCCCTGGTCATCTTTCTGCACGGCGCGGGCGGTTCGGCCCGGCAGGCCATGCGCCAGACCGGCCTGGCCGAACTGGCGGAGCGTGCGGGCTTCATCGCCGCATTTCCCGAAGGCCTGGCCGCCCCGCCCGGCAACGCGGGGCAGAGCAGGCAGGAGTACGCAGGCATCCAGACCTGGAACGCCTGGATGTGCTGCGGCTACGCCCGGGACCAGAAGATCGACGACGTGGGCTTCCTGTCCGCGCTCATCGCCCGGCTGGAGGCCGAGTTTCCCGTGGACCCCCGGCGCATCCACCTGGCCGGGTTCTCCAACGGGGCCATGCTGGCCAGCCGCTTTGCCCTGGAGCGGCCAGGGGTGCTGGCGAGCCTGGCCTCTGTGGCCGGGTACCTGCCCTGCGACCAGGAGCCGCCCGCAGAGCCCCTGCCCGTGCTGCTCATCCACGGCAACCACGACCGCGTGGCGCGCTTCGGCCCGGTTCCGGGCCAGCCGCGCACCGGCACATTCTGCGAGGACTTTCCGGCCAAGGCCGAGGCGGATTTCTGGGTGCGCGGCATGCGCCTGCGGCCCAAACCCCTGCAGGTCAAGGACGGGCAGGGCACCCGCGTGCGCCTGGAGCGCTACGGGCCGGACAAGCTCGCCGGACGAGTCGGCGGCCGCGCCTTGGTGGACTTCCTCATCGTCAAGGGCGGGGGCCACGCCTGGCCCGGCGGCCCGGCCGAGCGCTACCGCTACTGCGACCTGCCCACCCCGGACCCGGACGCCACGGCGCTCATCTGGGACTTTTTCAAGCGCCAGGCCCGGCCCGTGGCGGCTGAAAAGCCTGCGCCCCGCGCGGCACCCAAGAAGGGCGCCAGGAACCGGGGCTAGGGCCGGATTCCCGCGCCCGGCATGCGGCTGGCCCACTCGGCCAAATCCGGTGGAGTGCATGCGGGCTGCCCGACGAGTCGAGCTGGGCTGAAGGGCTGGGGTGAAGGGCTGGCCTGAAGGGGTTGGCCTGATCGGACAGGTTCATAGGGCTGGCCAGAACACGCTCCCGCCCGCTGCGCGTCAGTGCGCCGCCCGGCGGAGCCAAAGCTGTCGCGCAAAGCCAGTGCCGTCGTGTGGAGCCAAGGCCTTCGAGTGGAATGATCCAGCGGGAATCCCGTCACATTTCCCTGCGCCGGAACAAAAAAAGGGCCGAACCAGGTTCGCCCCCAGGCTTGCCCCCAGGTTCGCCCTGTGTCAGCCCTTTCGGGAAAATGCGTAAGGGCACGGCAGGCCCGCAACGGGGTGTGCGTCCTGGCCGCCGGGGGTCGCGCCTTCTAGCCGCCATCCTCGTTCTGGGCCAGGGCCGGATCAGGCGTGGGGTCGCTGCAGGTTCCGGACGAGGTGGAGAGCGCGGTGCATGTGCTGCCGTGTCCCAGGCTGGCCTGGTCATGTCCTGCCAGGGCCTCCGTCTCGCTGACCACGGGCGCGCGCTTCATCTCGATGGTGCCGTTGATGATGGCACCCTCATCCATGCCCATGGCCGGCGTGACCAAAAGGCCGTCGATGACGGCGTTCTCGTGCAGGTGCACGTGCCTGGTGGCGCGCACGATGCCGATGACCGTGCCGTTCACGTTCAGGCTGGACACGTCGATCTCGCCCTTGACCACGGCGTCGCGCCCAAGAATCAAGGTGCCGGGTGAGGAGATGTTGCCCTGAAAATTGCCGTCGATACGGACCGAGCCTTCAAACTGGAGGTGCCCGGTGAAACGCGTGCCGGTTCCAAGGAATGCATTCAGCTCCCCGGAGGTATTGTCCGTGGACTCTGAGAAAAACTTGAAAAACCACTTCATTGCATGCCTCACTGGGCGCATGTCTGTCAGCGCCTGTGGAACATTATACGCACCTTTTAGAAAAATCTAGCGTTATTTGGACCCTTCGAGCAGTTGTAACGCGGGGCTATTTTCGCGTCATGTCGCTCCAGGCCCAAACCACTCGGCCCGCTATGGCATGGGTGAGTTCGCCGCCATAGTCGCGGTTCAGGCGGTACACCGAAGGCGGATACTCGCGCGAGTTGTCGGAGTAGAACACCAACTCCAGGTCCCCGTCAACATGCCTGGTGCTGACGCGCTTCACCGCGCAGCCGCCCTCCGGTCCGGGCTCGCACACGAGCATGATCTTGCCCGCCGGGTCGGGCGAGCGCTCGGCCCGGTCCACCAGCACGATGTCGCCGGGGTGCATGGTCGGCGTCATGGAGACCTGATTCTTGCCGATCTCCACGGCCACGAGATCGCTGCGGAAGCGCACGGATTCGTGGTGCCGCCAGACCAGCACCCAGCCCCTGATCTGGTCCTCGGGCACGCGGCCCGGCCCGGCGGCCACGGGCTCGCTGGCCAGGGGCACGGCGAAGTAGTCCTCGGACGCGGGCGGGATGGCGTCGCGCCCGGCCCCGGTGATTCGCGGGCTGACAAAGCAGACCTCGCGCGCGCCCTCGGCCTCCATGGCGTCCGGCAGCACGATGCGCGCCGAGAGCCCGTCCAGGATGCGGCCCAGCGAGTCGACGGCCAGGCCGCGCTCGCCATCCATGAAGCGGTTCAGCTGCGAGGGGTCGATGCCCAGGGCGTCGGCCATGCGCTTGCGGTTGGCGTAGGGTTTTTTCTCGCCTATCTGCGACCAGAGCATCTCTCTCAAATTGCTGGCGAAGTCCACGGCATCCCCCCTTGGTATGACGCGCCTGGGGCAGCGCGCTGTTGGTCGTATGGCATAATTGTAGCACACATTTTGCCCATGTCCACAATATTTTGCTCGTATCGTATTGACAAATAAATGTGCCTTTGACAAAATATTCGCATGAGCAACGGCTATATTCTTCTCTGGCGCAAGTCCCTTGACTCCTCGGTCTGGGCCGACGCCAAACTGTGGCGGCTGTGGTCGTGGTGCCTCTTGCGGGCCTCCTGGAAGCAGCGCACCGTGCTGCTGGGCCGCAGCCCCATTCTGCTGCAGCCGGGCGACCTGGCGGCGACCCTGGCGGAGATGTCCGCTGGCACGGGACTGTCGCAGAAGGAGGTGCGCAGCTGCCTGGCCCTGGCCAAAAAGACCGGCTGCCTGGAGGTGCGCGGCACCGCCCAGGGCACGCGCATTAGAATTGTCAACTGGCAAGACTACCAGAAGCCGGGCGCGGAGCACGACCCCTGTCCGGCCCTGTCAACTGGCAAGACCACGGGCAAGACACTCGGCCAGCCCCAGGGCAAGACACTCGGCCAGCCCCAGGGCAGGACACTCGGCCAGCCCCAGGGCAGGACACTGGGGCAGACCCAGGGCAAGACACTGGGCGCGCCAGCGTCCAAACCCCCGGCAGGCTCTGGGCAGGCTTTGGGCACGCCCTTTCCTAATGGAGGAAAGAAGGGAAGCACGACAAGCAGGACACACACGCCAGAGACGCCTGCGGCGGCGGGCGCGGATCAGGACGTGCTGCGCAGGGGGGACTGTGAACGCTTCCTGGCGGCCTATCCCCGGCGCACGGCCCTGGCTGCGGCGCGGGCGGCCTGGGCGCGGCTGGCGGCCGGGTCGGAGCCGGGTCCGCCGGGCGATGTCCCAGAAGGGCTGCCGGACTCATGCCCAGGCGGGCTGCCGCCCTTGGACGAGCTCCTGGCCGCCGTGGCCAGCCAGGCCCGCACCCCGGCCTGGACCAGGGAGGCCGGGCGCTACATCCCCAGCGCGGCCAACTGGCTGATCGATCAGCGCTGGAGCGACGCCCGGCCCGCAGACACCGGCGTTGACCAGTGGCTCAAGCAGGCCAGGCCCGACGCCGCCAAGGACCGCGAGCCATGACCCGCCAGGAGTTCGCGGGCGCGGTGCGGCGCCTCTGCGTCTACTTCAACCACCCGGAGCCGCCGCCAGGGCAGTTGGAGGCCTGGTTCGCGGTGCTGGAGGCCCACCCAGGCGGGGCCTACCTGGACATGGCCGTGCGCGGGCTGGAGGTGGAGGAGCGGGAGTTTCCCCGCAACCTGCCGCGCGCGCTGCTGCAGCACCTGCCACCCCTGCGCCTGCAGGAGCGCACGCCCCTGCCCTGCGAGCACTGCCGGGGCACGGGCGTGCTGCACGCCAAAAAGCTCGACGCCAAGGGCCGCCCGCTGCCATTGGCCGACTACTCCTTCGGTTGCGGGCACTGCGGCCAAAGCCCCAGCCCGGCGCTGCGGCTGGCCCGGCGGGAGGAGCTGCCGGACCTGGGCTTCGCCCCCTGCGACTGAACACACCAAACACCACGGAGACGGGCATGGACATCTGCATCAAGGGCGCGCGCGCCATCTGCGAGGCTGTGGGCGAAAACCCCAAGCAAATCAACTTCCTGGTGACTGAGCTGGGCCTGCCGGCCTGGCGGCGCGGCGGGGCCGGGTCCTGGCGGGCCCTGCCGGAAGACCTCAAGCGCTGGATCCTCACCCAGCGCAACGCCCACCTCCCGGTCCAGGACCCGCCCGTCGCCGGGACTAACGCTTGAACGTCCGCATGAGCAGGGCGGGCACCTGCATGTTGGCCGCTTGGGCCATGGCGTCCAGGATGTCCGCATCGGTCCAGCCATGGCCGCGCATGGCGTCGAGCGCTGCGTCGGACGGCGGGACGCTCAAGGCCTCCACCACGAAGGCCAACAGAGCCTGCTCGCGCGGTTCAAAGGGAGCGGAAGCGGGGTCCTTGACCAGGGCGTCCATCTCGGCCTCGCTTAAGCCCGCCAGGCGCAGCAGCCTGCCGTTGAAGTCAATGCAGGCCTCGGCCTGGAACTGGCGCGCGGCCAGGTAGCGGATGGCGGCCAGCACCGGGAAGCTCAGGGCCTTGTGTCCACGGAAGTAGCCGATGACTCCGGCGTGAACCTCCAGCAAGCCAGGGCTGGCGGTCATAAGCTTGAGGGGCTGGGGCGCGCCAAGCTGCGGCGGGAACTGGGCGAATAGTTCCTTGGCCTTGCCGGTGAGCAGGTCCTCGGGCGTGGTGGCGATGCGGAACATGGGCGACTCCTTGCGGTTGCGGGTTGCGACATGGGGCCAAGCTACTACTAGACCAGTCTACTCAGTATAAGACAACACAGTAATATCTGTTCCTGGGGGGCATGATCTCCCCCGCCCCCTCGCTTGTTCGCCGCCAATTCTTCTGGGTTCCCCGCCGCAGCTGTCGCGGCCAAATGGGGAGTCCTGGGGGCCTCAGGCCCTTTGGCCGCCGGAGGCTAATCCGATTTGCGCAGCAGCTCGTTCAGGACGAAATCGCGGCAGCGCTCCAGCGGCGAGGCGTTGCCCACGGCCTTCATGCGCAGGATGGCCCCCTGCCAGCTGGCGGCGATAAACAGGGCCGTCTCCTGCGGGTCCAGCCGGGCCGGGATCTCGCCGCGCTCGCGGGCCTCGCTGAGGGCCTGGGCCATGAGCCCCTCCGCGCCGGACAGGATGGCGTTCAGCCGCTGGCGGAAGGACGGGTTCGAGGCGGCCAGCTCCTGCACCAGGTTGCCGATGGGGCAGCCGCACGCGCCGCGCAGGCTGGCGGCATCGCTGTACAGACCAAGGAAATAGTCGAAGAACGCCGTCAAGCGCTCAAGCGGCGTGCGCACGGGGTCGGTCAGCAGCGGAAGCACGCTTGCCCCCAGACGCTCGGCCTGGAAGTCCAGCACGGCCAGGGCGAACTCCTCCTTGCTCTTGAAGAAGTGGTAAAACGAGCCCTTGGGTACGCCGCAGGCCGAGAGAACGTCTTGGATGCCCGTGCCGCCGTAGCCCTGCCGATGCATGAGGTCGGCCCCGGCCGCGAGCAGCCGCAGCCGTGTGTTGTCCTTTTTCGTGGTGTCGCGCATGGAGGTCGAATAGACCGGTCGTCTTGAAATGTCAACACCCGCACGCGCCCCTTCTTGCGCCTTGACGGACTGTAAAGAACCCTGACACCCAGGCCCGGACCGGGGCAGGACAGACGCCCGGCCCTGCGAAAATTCCGCCACGAATTCACTTAGTTGCCCGTCACCCCCGGCTGGCACGGGTCTTGCCTAGTGCAGGGCAACGGGGAGGCAGGGGCATGGCACACGACGCACGACCGCGCATGGCGATTCTGGACCGCAACTCCCACGTGCGGGAGTTTCTGTGCCGGGAGTTTGAGGGCCACGGTTTTGCCCCCACCGCCCTGCGCGACGCAGCGGAGCTGGCCGCCAGCCTGGACTCGGCCCTGCCGCCGGAGGTGGTGGTGCTGGACCCCGAGGCCTTTGGTTTGACTGGGGACCTGGCCGGGGACCTGGCCGGAGACCTGACCGGCCGCCTGGGCGGACAGCTGGCCCTGCGGCTGGCCGGGCTGGCAGCGCGCGTGCCCCTGGTGCTGCATGTGTTCCCCGAGGCCGGCATCCCGGCCGGTGGCTTTGGCGCAACAGGAGCGCTGGTGGTGGAGAAGCAGGCCGACACGCGCGAGCTCAACCACGCTGTGTGGGCCGCGCTGGCCGCCTGGGGCGCACGGTCGGCGGACAGAAAGGGAGAGGGGGCATGAAGGTTCTTCTGGTGGACGACGAGGTGGACTTCCGCGAGACCCTGGCCAAACGGCTGACTCGGCGCGGCATCGAGGCCTCCACGGCCCCCGGCGCCGTGGAGGCCCTGGCCTGGCTCAAGGCCAACCCCGGCGTGGACGCCGTGGTGCTGGACGTGAAGATGCCCGGCATGGACGGCATCGAGGCCTTGAAGCACATCGCCGCAACCCATCCGGGCGTGGCGGTGCTCATGCTCTCGGGCCACGCCCATGTGGAGACGGCCATGAAAGGCCTGGAGCTGGGAGCTTTCGACTATTTGATGAAGCCCGTGGACATTGAGGAGCTGGTGTTCAAGCTCCAGGATGCGTGCGAGCACAAGGCGCTCAAGGGCAAGCCCGGCCCCTAGAGCGGGGCGCGCCCATGTTTGGCGAGGCAACGAACCGGGACCCGGTTCCGGCCGGTTCCGGAGAGGCGTAACCACTTTTAAACGAAGGAGAAACAGATGGGCTTCGGAAGAGACGTCTTCGAATTCCTCAAGCAGGCGAGCATAGCGCACGCCAAATGGGACCTTGAGGTTTCACTGTCCATTGTCAAAAGCAGGAAAAAGCTGGCCATTTTGGGCCTCATGATTCTGCCCATCCTGCTCATCAACTTCGCCTTCGCCGCCGACATCATCGGCAGCAAGACGGCCTACGCCCCGGCCTTCTACACCACGCAGATCTTTGTGGTGTCCATATTCGTGGGCCTGGCCGCCGGGCTGATCACCGGCTGCATCGGCGCGGGCGGCGGCTTCATCATCACCCCGGCGCTCATGGCCGCTGGCGTGAAGGGCATCCTGGCCGTCGGCACCGACCTGTTCCACATCTTCGCCAAGGCCATCATGGGCACTGCGGTGCACAAGAAGCTGGGCAACGTGTCGGGCAAGCTGGCCATCGCCTTTTTGGTGGGCTCGGCCGGCGGCACGTTCATCGGCGGCGCCATCAACACCGGCCTGTACAACAAGGACCCCCTGCTCTCGGAAATGTTCATCAGCTCCATCTACGCGGTGCTGTTGGGCTTCCTCGGCTTTTACGCCCTGTTCGACTTCATCATCGCCTCGCGCAAGAGCGGCGCTGATTCCGGCGACGCCCACGGCGGCTCCGGCGGCACCACGGGCCTAGCCACCACCCTGCAGAACGTGAAGCTCGCCCCCATGATCACCTTTGACGAGGACTTCGTGCCCGGCGGCAAGCAGATCTCCGGCTGGATCGTGGCTGCGGGCGGCGTGGTCGTTGGCATCCTGGCGGCCATCATGGGCGTGGGCGGCGGCTTCGTCACCTTCCCCATGTTCGTGTACATCTTCGGCGTGTCCAGCATGACCACGGTCGGCACCGACATCCTGCAGATCATCTTCACCGCCGGCCTGGCCGCCATCGGCCAGTACGCCATCTACGGCTACGTGTTCTACACCCTGGCCATGGGCATGCTCATCGGCTCGCTGTTGGGCATCCAGGTGGGCGCGCTGACCACCAAGGTGGTCAAGGGCATCCACATCCGCGGCTTTTACGCGGTCAGCATCATCGCCGGCTTCATCAACCGTGTGGCCACCCTGCCCAAGAAGTTCGTGGAGCTGGAAATGATCACCATGGACAAGGTCCTGGTGAACCAGATCGAGTTCGTGGGCAACATCGTGTTCTGGATCGTGGTGGCCGCTTTCGGCTTCTGGATCTTCAGCAAGTTCTTCGGCAACATCGGCAAGCTGCGTCAGGAGGCCTAAGATGCTTATCAGAAACAAATCCCTGTTCATGAAGGGCTTCCTGCTCTTCGTCTCCTTCCTGTGCGTGTTCACGTCCATCTTCATGCCCATCTGGGGCGGCAAGGGCAACGGCCTGGACGCGGCGGACGACATGTTCAACCGCCTGAGCAAGGGTTCGAGCTACTTCATCCCCGAGGTGCAGAAGAAGCTGGTCAAGGTCGACGGCAAGCAGATCACCCTCACCGTCAAGATCAAGGCCAATGACGCCGCCAAGGCGCTCAAGATCGACGAGGCCACCCTGGCCGCCCAGGCCCTGGTCAACCTCAAGAAGGCCGGAGCCGAGGCCGAGTACAAGGGCGGAGCCATCACCTACACCGGCGACCTGGGCAAGATCCTCGCCGCCGCCCTGGTGGACGCCGACGACCTGTTCAACGAGCGCGGCCCGGCCGTTGTCGAGCGCTACGCCCTGAACGTCAAGGACGCCGAAAAGATCGTGGTCAACGCCTGGTGGGTCGTGCTTGATCCGTCCATCAAGGAGCTGCAGAAGCAGAAGATGATCAACGAGGCCAACATCGTCAGCTCCGTGAACAAGCGCGGCATCGAACCCGGCTACAACTTCTACGGCATCAAGGGCGAAAAGGTGCTGGACAACGTCCTGCCCCTGTCCGGCCTGCTCATCTTCTACGTCGTGTACACCATGTGGTACGGCTACGCCATCTTCGACATGTTCGGCGGCATCGGCATGGGCATGAGCAAGCCCAAGGTCAAGCAGGAAGTGTAGGCCCCCCGGCCATCCATGCGGCGTCCCCGAAGTCCATTTTCGGGGACGCCTTTTTTTCCGGCCCCGGAGCATCTCTCCCCTCCCCCGCACAGGCGGGACACACCCCCACAAACAAGGATTCCTCCACATGGCCGAGCAGAACGAACGCATGGTGAGCACGAGCTGGGATCGACTGAAGCGGCGAGCGGGCATGCTCCTGGTCTGCGGCATTGTGTGCGGGGCCGCATACGCGGTGTACGCCCACCTTGCCCATGCGAGCCACCTGCGCAAGGTGGGCAGGCAGGTGGAGATCTGCGCAGCGAGAACGTCCCTCAACTTCAAACAGTTCGACCACAATATCGCGACCATGCGCCAGGCCGCGCGCAGCCTGGACGAGGCCACCCTGTACATCGACCAGGTCTGCGCCACGTTGCACATCCACGAGGACGGCAGCGTCCGCCTTGAGGACGACACGCTCATCGGCTACCTCAAACTCTGTGAGAACGCCCTCTGGGCGGAGCGCCAGCTCATCGAGCTGAACGAGGAGTACGAGCGCGTGAACGCCGCGGCCCGCTCCCAGGCCCGGCAGCCGCTGGCCACGCAGGGCGCGTTCCAGAACAGCAAGGAGCGCCTGTTCGACCTCGCCATCCTCCAGCGCAGAAAACTGCGCGACTCCCTCAGGGAACTGGAGATCGGAGTCCTGCGCGTCTCCGAGGTGCTGCCTGCGGCCCCCGTGGTCGAAGGGGCGGCCATCGCGCACATCCAGAAAGAGCTCGAAGAGTACTCTCTCCCTGACAACTAGCACGCTCCGGTGGAATCCGCGCGGGGCATTTGCATTTTCAGCCCCCCCCCGGTAAGGGGTCAAGACGGAGGTGCGCTTGGCTGGATTCATTGCAATACTGCGTGGGTTCTTTCTGGGCGAACAGCCCCGGCCGGAGCTGACCGCCGCCCAGGCGGCCGAGGCCGCCGAGGGCCTCGGCGCGGAGTTCCGGCGCAAGCACACCAACTTCCGCCTGCTTTTGACCTCCGGCAAGCGCCTCTTGTCCATCCTGGCCGACATGGAGCGCGCCACAACCGACGGCCGGGTCTTCGGCATGGCCTTTCTGCGCGCCGGGGCCACCAGCGCCGCAGTCAACGCCTTCCGCATGCTCTCGCACCTGAAGACCCTGGACCCTGGCGCGGCTGCGCGCCTTTCCGCCCGCTTCACGCTGATTCTGGCCGGGGTCGAGGAGGTGCTGGGGCGGCGCAAGCCCACTGCCTGCGGCGGGCTGGTGGCCAATCTGGCCAGCTTGGACGCGGCGGCGGCCGACCTGGTGGGCGCGCGCCTGGCCGAGCTGGGCGAGGTGAAGAACCGCCTGGGCCTGCCCGTGCCCGAGGGCTTTGTCATCGGCGCCTGCGGGTACGAGGCCTTTGCCGGGCAGCCTGGCCTGCGCGAGGAGATCGCCCGGCGCACCCAGCTGATGTACGACACCGCCCAAAATCAGGACAACGGCCAAGACGGCGGCCAGGACGGCGAGACCGGCGCGGGGGCGCCCTCCGCCGTCTTCGGACCGGACGCGGCCACCCTGGCGGCCATAAGCCGCGAGATCACGGCCCTGATCCTGGCCGCGCCCCTGCCTCCGGCGCTGCTTGCGGCCATCACGGACGCCTGCGGCGAGCTGACCCGGGCCTGCGGCTGCACCCACCTCTGCATCCTGCCCAGCAGCCTGGGCGAGAGCCAGGGCTTCACCGGGGTCTATCCGGCCCAGTTCGGCGTGCCCTGCGACCAGGTGGCAAGCGCCTACCGCCGCGCCTGCGCCGGGAAGTATTCGGTCCAGGCCATGCGCCGCAGGCTCATGCGCGGCATCCCGGACATCGACGTGGCCGTGTGCGTGGGCGTGCTGGCCGTGCCCTGCCTGAGCGACGAGGGTGGGGAATTCCTGGGCGCGGACGGCGAGCGCCTGCGCGGGGCCTGCCGCACCTGCGATCCTGGGGCCTCGGCCAAGAGCGAGGGCCTGGGGCCGCAGGACGCCCAGCGCCTGGCCGAGCTCTCGCGTCGGTTGGAGCAGGGCCTGGGCGCGCCGGCCCTGTTCGAGTGGGTGAAGGCCCCGGCGGACATGGCGGACATGGCAGACGGCCAATTCCAGATTTTGCGCTGCGGCCCGCTGCCCCCGCCGGACGAGGAAGAGCTGGTGCCCGGCCCGCAGGAATCCGTTGCGCCGGACGCGCAGCCCCCCACGCCCGGCCCGCGAGATCCGGCGGAGACCCCAAAGGGTCCGGCAGATGACCTGCATGGTCCGGCGGATGACACGCACACCCCCGTAAACGCCCCGAAGGGGCCGAAGGGTCCGCACTCGCTCATGCAGGGCACCCCGGTGCACCAGCGGCTGGTGGAGTTGCTGGGGCACCTGTCGACCCTGACCCTGCCCGCGCCCGAGGACCCGGACTTCCGCGCGGCCAACTGCAAGACCGTGCGCGACGTGGCCCGCCTGGCCCACCAGCGCGCCGTGGACGCCATGGTCGACTTCGGCCGCAGCCAGCAGAACTTTTCCGAGCGCCAGGCCCGCCAGCTCTGGGCCGGGGGCGCGGCCATGCAGTGGTGGATCATCAACCTGGAGGACGCCTTTTCCGCCCCGCCCGAGGGCAAGTTCATCCGCCTGGAGCACATCGCCAGCCCGCCATTCCAGGCCGTGTGGGCGGGCATCAGCGCCTTTGCCTGGGCCGGGCCGCCCCCGGTGGACGCGCGCGGCTTTCTGTCCATCATGTACGAGAGCACCACCAATCCGGAGATCGGCGTCATCGGCGGATTCGACTTCGGCGTGCAGAACCACATCCTGCTTTCGCGCTCGTACGTGTCCCTGTCCTCGCGCTTCGGCTACCATTTTGTGACCATCGAGGCGCTGGTGGGCGAACGCGCGCGGGAGAACTTCGTCAGCTTCCAGTTCCGGGGCGGCGCGGCCGAGGTGACCCGGCGCACCCGGCGCATCCGCTTCGTGTCCGGCATCCTCGCCGAGTTCGGCTTCTCGCTGGAGGCGCGCGAGGACGCCCTCATGGCCCGGGTGGAGAATCTGCCCACGGCGGAGCTCATGGACCGGCTCAAGGTGCTGGGCTACCTGATCATCCACACCCGCCAGCTGGACATGATCATGCGCATCCCCGAGCAGGTGCGGCTGCACCGCGAGAAGATATTGCGCGAGATCCGGCAGATGCTCGGCCAGTCCGGCGGCCAGCCGGACGACCAGGCGGGCGACCCGGCGGGCGGGGTTTGATGACCGCCGCGCCCACACGCTCCGGCGTGCTCTACCTGCGCCTGGCGAGAAGCGACGTGGCCCTGTTCCGCTTTTTGCTGGAGGCCTGGGAGGGCGCGGCCTTGTTCACCTCGCTGGGGGCCGACGCCCAGGGCCGCGAGACCCTGCTGCTGCGCTTCGCCCCGGACATGCGCGCCGAGGTCATGGCCTTTCTCGCCGCCGCGCGCACGGAGTTCGTCCTGGAGCTTTTGCCCACCACGGCCCAGGCTCAGGCATAGGACCGGGCCGGATGACAGCGCGCTGAAGGCCAGAACGGGCAGACCGGCGAGCCGGAGGCGACGCGCGCCTGTCCTCGCCAACCCGCTGAAAGCAGGCAAGACCGCCTGAAAAGGGCCCTGCGCGTCGCCGTGGTCACGGCTGCCTTTGCCTTGCGCAGACGTCGAAACAGCCACGCCTGCTTCCCGTTGCGCACCCCCGCTGCACGCTCATATTCACCCCGGCCCGTGCTTTTCACCCACCGCCATCGAGCTGTGCGTTTCGGCACTTGCACATGCCTTGCACATCCGTGCAGCCGTTTGCACATTCCCCGGCCCAGCCTGGCTCGCCTCTGTGGGGGAAATCCAGTAACATACCAGAGCTGCAGGTCTTTCCTTCGTTGGCACGGGAGATGCTTTAAGCAAATCAAGTTCAGCGCGCGCCAAGGGCCAAGGAGACGAACACCCCTCCTCCTCCTCCCCCGCCCCAAGCCAGACCCAAGGCGCTGCGCAGGCTTGATCACCTTCCTCCCTCCCCCGAAAAAGGGCCGCTGCAACCGGCCCTTTTTCCTTTTCCGCGCCCCCTGAAACGACCCCTGCCTTAACCCTGTCAAGGGGGTATTTTTGTCCTTTTACCGGCCAAAAAGCGTCCAAAAACGTCCGGCCCCAAAACATGGGGTATACTCCCGCCAGGGTCCGGGCCATCGCCCGGCCACAAACTGCACCAGGAGGTCCACCATGGGCGGAGGCGGAGGCTTCAATCCCATTCCCATCATCACCACCATGATCTACGGCCCGGAGGCCGGTGGCCTTGTGGCCACGGCCATGGGCTCGTTCAGCGGCTTTGGCCAGTCCAGCGACTCCGGCGGAGGGGGCCAGGCCCAGGCCCAGGCCGAGGCCCAGGCCGAGGCGCGCGCCGCAGCCGACCAGGCCGCACAGCAGGCCGAGGACAACCTTCGCGCCGACCGCCAGCGCAGGCAGGCCGAGATCCTGGCCCAGAACAAGAGCCAGCAGCGCGCAAGCCTGGCCAGCCAGAACGCCCTGGCCCAGACCCTGGGCGCACCAGCCGTGGAAACCTCGCAACTCAAGGAGAAGCTCGGCCAATGAAGAAGCGCGCCCCCAAACCCACCGACACCGCGCACCCCGCGCCCCAGGCCGACCCTCGCTTCGCAGCGGACCAGGTCGACGCCGTTCTGGCCCGCCTGAGCGGCATGGAGACCGCACGCGCGGGCTGGCTGCCCCTCTGGCAGGAACTGGCCGCGCAGATCATGCCGCGCAAGTCCCCGGCCTTGAACCCCGGTGGCGCCAGTTCCGGCGGCCACTCCATCGGTCAGCCCGGCCGCAACGACGACTCCGCCGTGTTCGACTCCACCCCGGCCCACAGCCTGGAGCTCTTGGCCTCGGCCCTGGGCGGGCTGTTGACCAACCCGGCCCTGCCCTGGTTCGACCTGAAGCTGGGCCGCTGCGCCCCGGACGACGAGGCCGTGCGCCGCTTTTTGACCGAGGCCCGGGAGCGCCTGCTCCAGGTCTTCAACACCGAGGCAACGGGCTTCCAGACCTGCGTGCACGAGCTGTACCTGGACCTGTGCCTGTTCGGCACCGCGGTCATGCACGTGGAGGCCGACCCGGACTGCGTGGTGCGCTTCAACGCCCGGCCCCTGGGCGAGGTCTACCTGGCCGAGGACGCGCGCGGCGTGGTCGACACCGTCATCCGCCGCTACAGCCTCACCGCCCGGCAGGCCTTCCAGCAGTGGGGCGCGGACTGCTCCGCCGAGGTGCGGCGCCTGGCCGAGGACGATCCCGAGGCCCCGGTGGAGATCATCCACGCCGTGTATCCCAGAACCGACCGCGACCCGCGCAGCCCGGCCAGCCTGCATTTTCCCCTGGCCAGCCTGTATGTGGAGACCGCCGCGCGGCACCTGCTGGAGCAGTCCGGCTACCTGGAGATGCCGTACATGTGCCCGCGCTGGTCCAAGGCCTCGGGCGAGGCTTACGGGCGCGGGCCGGGCCTGACCGCCCTGTCCGACGTACGCGTGCTGAACGCCATGAGCCGCACCGCGCTCATGGCCGCCGAAAAGATGAGCGACCCGCCGCTCATGGTGCCCGACGACGGCTTCCTCGGCCCCATACACTCGGGGCCGGGCGGCCTCTCATACTACCGCGCGGGCTCCGGCGACCGCATCGAGTCCCTGCCCGTGCACGTGGACCTGCAGGCCATCGAGGCCATGACCGAGGCCCGCAGGCAGAGCATCCGCAGCATCTTCCTGGCCGACCAGTTGACCCCGGACCCGGCCCGCACCACCGCCACCGAAGCGCTCATCCGCCAGAGCGAGAAGATGCGCGTGCTGGGCCCCACCCTGGGACGCATGCAGACCGAGTTCCTGGCCCCGCTCATTGAGCGCGTGTTCAACATCCTGCTGCGCGAAGGCGACCTGCCGCCCTGGCCCGCCAACCTGCCCCAGGGCTCGCTGAACGTGGACTACTCCTCGCCCATCGCCCGGGCCCAGCGCCAGGCCGAGGCCCAGAACCTGGACCAGGCCGTGCGCTACCTCGCGCCGCTCCTCAGCCAGGGCGACCCCTTCCACCTGCTGGACAACTTCGAGCCCGACGCCATAGCCCGCCACGCCGCCAGCCTGTTCGGCCTGCCGCCGGACTACCTGCGCCCCGTGGAGGCCGTGCAGCAGATCCGCCAGGCCAGACAGGCAGGGCAGGCGCAGAAGTAAGAGAATATGCTCCGCAGGCCGGGGGGAATGATTCCCCCCGGTCCCCCCCGGCGGGGGTTCCAAGGAATCATGAGCCACTTTGGCTGCCGGGTGCGCCACCAAATCGTTGAAATTATACTGGAGGAACGCTATGCCTTACGACACGAACGGCAACCTGTTGTGGATCGCCGACGAGACCGGCGCGCACGAGCTGTTGCAGCCCGGCGAGGGCTACAATGGCCGCACGCGTGAGCCCGGCGAACCGGACTGGTGGGTGGTGGCCAAACCGCCGGACTGGCGGCCTTCCGGCTCTACGGGCGGCAAGGCCAACGCTGACAACGGGTTTACTGACGGCGGTTTTGCTGGCGGCGGCGGCGATTTCAGCAGCAGCGGGGCGACCAGCGGCTTCGGCATTGGCAAGCTGGCCGGGGCGGACAACGGGGCGGACAATGGGGCGGGCCAGCCCAAGGCCCCGGCAGAGCCCTGGACGCCCTTCTCGGCTGGTCAGGAGCACCTGGACCACATCGACCGGAAGAACGGCTTCGGTGACGCCGTCTCGACCATCGGCTCAGGCATCGGCGAGGCCGTGAGCATGGGCGCACAGGGCGCTGGCGAGGCCCTCGGCAAGACCTGGGACGCGCTGACCACGAACACGGACTTGCACAAGGGCGTGGAGTTCGGGGCCAAGGCGGCCTGGGAGGTCAGCAAGGATGTGGGGAAACGGGTTGTTGAGGACGCTGGCGACGCCTACCTCGGATATTTGCTGGGAAACAAGAGTGCTGATCCGAAATACACAGATCCCCTCGGCAAAGTTGGCGATCTCTACGCGAAAGGCGTCAAGTTGTACGATCAGGCCCCGGAGTGGGGCCGTAGCCTTGGCACGCGGCTCAACAAGATTAAGCAAGACGTGTATTCAAAGGAGTGAACATGACAGGAGGTGTGCGGATTACCGGTGCCATTACGTATGGGTTGCTCATGCTAGCGGATGCCTACATGGAAATCAGCGGGCGGTATGTGCGTGCAAATGTGCATACGCCCTCGTTCCCGTATTGCGAAACAAACAGGATTGCCAACGCCAGCCTGTGGGGTGTGCTACACTTGGTCATTGTCCTTTGGATTCTCGACGATACGTTTCTTGACTGGGCGTACACGCCTGCTGTCTTCCTGGTTTGGTTCACTATCCTTGCGATGAAGAGGCTGTGGCGAGTTGCCAAGTCCGTGTCGCCTAGCCCTAAGACAGATACGCCCGAGTGACCACGACCGGGGCTCCCGGCGATACCGCCGGGAGCCCCGGTTTTCTTCCGATTGTCGGCGCAGGCGAGGCGCTCGGCAAAACCTGGGACGGGCTGACCACGAACGAGGACCTGCACAAGGGCGTCGAGTTCGGCGGCAAGGCGGCGTGGGAAGTCAGCAAGGATGTGTTCGAGGAAGCCGGAACCGATGCGGCCAGAGCGCTGGTTGGGTATGGCCTTGCAACAAAAGTTGCCCCACTCTTTGGAGGTGATCCGGTGACGTCCATCTTGCGCAACCGGGGTTGGCGACTTGGAAATGACTCCTATGATCTGTTCGAGGGTTCTGCCCGTCGCGCGTATGATCTGGATCAAAAAATCCGCAGTCACCTACCAAAGGGTGAACAATGACAGCTCACTTCGGCATTCCTGGGCTATTGCTCGCCGCGTTCCTGTACCTTGTCCCCATTGTGCAGGTGCTGCTCACCATCAGCGGGCAGTACCGCCGCCACGGACTGCTCCTTGGCCCACTGCCGTATCTGGAGCGGTGGCCGAAAGCCTCAGATGCCGTCTTCGGGCTGCTGTTCTCCTGGCCGATTTGGGCGGCCATCATCGGCGACCCCTTTGAGGCTCTGTACTTCATCCCGGTATACGTCCTGCATCAGTTGCTGTGGCTCAAGCGTTGCCGCGCCAAACCCGCAGAGCCCAAATAATCCCCGCCGGGGCTTTCGGCCTCTCGCCGGGAGCCCCGGTTGTGCGTGGTGCGCTAGCAAGCCGGGGCGCAAAGCTCTACAAGGTCAACGACGAGGCGCACTCCAAGGAGCAGGCATGCTGGAAAATATTCGGATCGCCATTGCCGGGCTGTACGTGCTGTTGATGTCTGCGGACGCCTTCATGGAGTTGAGCGGACGATACGCGCGTTTCAATATCCAGCTCAAGGCCTTCCCGTACTTTGAGGACAACAGAACGTTTCAGGCCTGTATTTGGGGTGTGGCGCACGCTTGCATGGCCTACTTTTCCGTATATGAGTATTTCTATGTATTCGGTTTGCTGTACCTTGCGATGGGAGCTGCGGGCGCTCTTGCGGTCAAGAGGCTGCGGCGTGTGTTGTGGCCCAAAACTGACGAGCAAGGGACAGCATCGTGACGCGCCGAGGACGAGGGCAAACACATCTGCTGGAGGAAGTGCCCTGTGGATGATTCTGCATACAGGTTCTGGTCCATCGTTGTCTTTCTGTTTGCAGCGCCGGCGATGTTGGTCGTCTCCTTCGCCATTCTGAAGGAAGACTGGAGCAAGGAGGGGCGGATTCCCGCCTATTGGGGCTGCGTCCATCTGGTCAGCATGTGCATTGTTGCGACCCTGGCCTTCTCTCGCATCCGAGTGAGGCCGACAAGCCTTGTCCTGCTGGTCATCATCGCCGTCTATTGTTGGGCTGCGGCCATCAAGCTCGGCCTGGACTGGTGGAAGGCCCGCCACGCCAAGACCGCGCAACCCGAGTGACCCCTGCCGGGGCTTTCGGCCTTCGCGCCGGGAGCCCCGCGTTCCATGAACACGGCTATCCTGCGATAGCCGTACCGGGGATACTGGGCCGCAAGCGCCATCATCAAAGCCACAAGCGGCGCGTCCCGAAGCTTCATGCGCGACTCGTAGCACAGCGCTGAACGAACCAAGGAGAACAGCGCAGACCAAGGATCGGCTGCGGAGGCACACCGAATCGCTTGTGCAGGCTCGGCCCCTCGTGGCCCAGGACCAGGGCCAGGGCGCACAGTCCGGTCAGCGGCGCCACAATCCAGAACCCGGCGGGACTGTTGGCCCAGACAGACACCCCGGCCACGCACAGGCTGAATCCCACATAGATTGGATGCGGGACAAGAGCGAAGAGTGAATTGCGGACGCAGCGCGGCGGTGGGAAGGCGTTCATGGGCAGTCCCCCGCCCCGCGCCGCGAGCAGCCACATGCCGTGGAGCATGAGCCACCCACCGACAAGCGCCATGCCCGGACCAACCTCCTGCGGCAGCGGGATGGTCCATAGCGGGAGCAGCGCGTCCAGTCGAGTGGCGAGGACGAGCAGCAATGCCGGCCACGCCAGGACGAACAGGGCGCCATAGCCGATCCTGAGAAGCGCATCTCTTATGCCCATTCCACCACCTCGTGGATGACCTGCCCGTGATCTTTGAATTCACCCGATAATCTGGCTGGGGCCGTGCATTTTCGCTCACGTCCGGCCAGAAAGCGACCTGCTGGCCCAGGGAGACGCAGACCGCCCAGCGCACCCCGGATAGGCTCATCAACCAAGCCACTCTGGAGTTGCATGTCCAGGCGCACCCCTTCCGCTTGAATCAAACCCGGCAGGGCGACGTTCATGCCTCGCAGCAATTTCCCGTCCAGAAAACACCAACTCTTGTTGAGCCGACCTTCCCAGACGATCCAGACGAGGCTGTGACGGCTGCCGCAGAACCGCCCCCAGAGCGGGCGCGACAGGCCTAGCCGCCACGGCCAGCCGACCATGTGCAGGCGCTCGGCATAGCCACGAGCCTGGGGCGGCAGTCCTGCGCCTGTGACTGACCCGCAGCCGACCACCTCCTCCCATTCGACGCGCGTGGTTTCGTCCTCGAACAGCACCAGCGGGGCACACCCGGTGCCGGACCAGCAGCGCCCCGGAACGCCGGATGCGGCGGGGAACGTCACCCCGTCCGGTGTTTGCACAGGAGCTGCGGTCCGGCAGAATACAGGCCTGATGGCGCGTCGTCCCGGCACGATACGTGCTCCGAGTCCGACGAACGACTGTCCCGGCCTGGCGCGGTAGAGAATCTCCCCGCCGCTTGGCCAGGCTGCGTCGGCGTATCATTTGGTGAAATTGAAGCGTGGCATGTCCCACCTCACATCCGGTCGCCGCGCATGTCCCCGAGGATCGTCCGCAGGCGCTCCGGAGTGGCCTCGGCAGCGGACAGCGGCCCGCCCACAGTGAGGCCGATTTTGGAGAACAGCCCGCGCCGGAAAGGCCGGGTCATGGGTGTGCCCCCCTTGCGCGAGAAGAAGCTGCCCCACAGGCCGCACAGGGCGACCGGCACCACCGGCGCCGCAGCGCCTACGCGTTCCAGGATGCTCGCGTAGCCGGTGCGGAACTCGCGCAACGCGCCGTCCTCGGTGATGCCCCCTTCCGGGAAGATGCCCACCAGTTCACCTGCGCGCAGGGCTGCTGCGGCCTCATCCAGCGCCTGTTCCCGCAGGGCTTCGTCCGCGCCTGCCGGGGCGATGGGCACGGCCCGGCTGGCGCCGAACAGAAAGCGCAACAGGGGCTGGCTGAAGCTGCGCTGGTCCAGCACAAAACGGATGGGGCGGCGGCAAGCGGCCATGACGATGAGCACGTCCACGAGGCTTACGTGGTTGCAGACAAGAAGCGCAGGGCCATGGTCCGGGATGTGCTTCTGGCCGTGCGTCTCCAGCCGGTACACGGAGCGCACCAAGAGCCAGACCAGGAAGCGCAGCAGGAACTCCGGCACCAGCCGGAAGATATACAAGGCCACGGCGGCGTTGCACAGGGCCGCCACAGCGAACAGCGCTGGAATTGAAAGCCCCGCGCTAAGCAGGCCCGCTGCTGCAAGCGCGCCCACGACCATGAACAGGGCGTTCATGATGTTGTTGGCGGCGATGACCCGGGCGCGCTGGGCCTCGTCCGCTCTTTGTTGCACCAGGGCGTACAGGGGCACGATGAAGAAACCGCCGAACACGCCCAGGAGGATGAGATCAGCGAGCACCCGGACCATGCCCGGCGCGGCGAGAAGGGCCAGAGCGCCCAGAGGCGCACCAGCAGGGGCTGTGGCAGGCGAAGCCAGGGCGAGATCGAGCCCGAACAGGGTCAGACCGAAGGCCCCCAGCGGCACCAGGCCAATCTCCACCCGCCCGGCGGAGAGGCGTTCGCAGGCCAGGGAGCCCAGGCCAATGCCGATGGTGAAGGTGGCCAGAAGCAGGGTCACTCCGGTTTCGCCGCCGCCGAGCACGTTCTTGGCATAGGCCGGAAACTGGGCCAGCAACAACGCGCCATAGAGCCAGAACCATGAGATGCCGAGGATGGAGAGAAACACGGTGCGGTTCCCACGGGCCGAGGCGACATTGCGCCAGGTCTCGGCGAAGAGGTTGGGGGTGATGCGCAGGCCCGGCTCCGGGGCGGGCGCGGCGGGAATGCTTCGGCTGGCGACGTAGCCAATGGCCGCGATGCACAGCCCCGTGGCAGTGATCCATGTCGGACCGGAAGCGCCACTGCCTGCCAGCAGCCCGCCCAGCAGCGTGCCCACGAGGATGGCCACGAAGGTGCCCGCCTCGATGAGCGCGTTGCCGCCCACCAGCTCTTCGTCCTTCAGGTGCTGGGGCAGGATGGCGTACTTGATGGGGCCGAACAGCGTGGAGTGCAGGCCAAGCAGGAACAGGGAGCACAGCAGCACGGCCAGGCTGTGCAGAGCGAAGCCCGCGCCCGCCACCAGCATGATGCCCATTTCCAGCACCTTGACCAGCCGCGCCAGCCGCGCCTTGTCGAACGTGTCGGCCAACTGGCCCGCCGTGGCCGAGAACAGGAAGAACGGCAGGATGAAGACGCCCGCCGCGAGGTTGGTCAGCACCTCGGGCTTGAGGCTGGTCCACGTGGTGGCGTCAAAGGCCAGCAGCACCACCAGCGCGTTCTTGAGCACGTTGTCGTTGAGCGCGCCGAGGAACTGCGTGACGAACAGGGGCAGGAAGCGCCGTTGCCGCATCAGGTCGGACTGGGAGCTCATGAGGCCCTCCGCAGGAAGAAGTCCCGGGTGTGGAAGACGCTTGCGGGCAGTCGGCGTCCGTTGCTCTGCAAAAGACGCTTCAGCGCGAAGTCGAAGAGCAGTGGGTTGTGCTCCTGGAGCCTGGTCAGGACGTCGGCGCTGCCAGGGGAAAGAAGTCCGGCGGCCTCCAGTCTGCGCGGCGTGAACAAGGGAATGATGCCGGGCAGCGGGTAGTCCGACCCGTTGAGCAGGCGGCCATGCCATTCTTCCCGCTCGATGATGGCCTTGAGCGTGGAGATCGAACGGTTGCGCTGGGCAATGGCCGAAATGTCCGCAAAGAGCAGGCCCTCGTAGGCGGGCTCGGCCATCATGCGGGCGAACAAGTCGAAGCTCGGCGTGTGTGGGCCCTTTGCGCCCCGGTCCAGATCCACGTCTACGTCCAGATCCACGTCATTGCCCAGGCTGGCGCAGTGCGCCACCACCACGCGCACGCCACGGTCCAGGGCCCGGCGCAGCCGCAGCGGATTGTTGCACTCGGCCCGGCCCGCGCCATGCACGGCCTTCTCCTCGCCTGCATGGCTGATGAGCGGCAGGTTCAGGCGAACCAGGGCGTCATAAAAGGCGTCGCAGCGGGGCGCGGCCGGGTCCATGCCCATGGCCGCAGGCAGCCATTTTACGGCCCTGGCCCCGCCAGCGGCGGCGGCTTCAAGTGCGGTCAGGGCGTCCTCCCTGTACGGGTGGATGGAGCAGGCCCACTCGAATTGGCCGGGATGCCGCAAGGCCAATTCCCGCGCATAGGCGTCGGGCACATGGAAGGCGGTGCGCGCAGGCAACGGCCGCCCGGCTTCGTCATGACAGCGGTCAAAGGCGAAGAGCAGGAGCTTCGCGCCGCGCAAGCCGCTCTGGAGGTTCAGCAGGCGGTCCACATAGGCCTGGTCGACGCTGTTCTGGCTGCCCTGGGCGTTGTGGGCGCAGCCGGCGTTGAGATAAAACAGCCGCTGGGCGAACTGCACCGGGTGCAGCAGGCTGTTCATCTCCTTGGCAGTGGTGATGCCGCTGCCGGAATCGCCGGTGCCCGCGATGTGCACGTGGCAGTCCCACAGGCGCTCCGGCTCGATGCCCTCCCAGGCCTGGAGCACCACAGGATGCCTGGCCAGGGACTCGGGCAGCGTGGAGCGGCAGGGGTTCCAGAGGCGGGGCCTGGCCCAGGCCAGGGTGCTCCAGCCGGTGGCGAACAGGGCCAGGGAGCCCACCCCGGCCAGGAAGCGGCGGCGGCTCAGATCGGCCGGCCGGGCGCTCATGACGCCTCGGCCCAGGTTTTCAGGGTAACATAGTCGATCTTGCCCGTGCCGAGCAGCGGCAAGGCGTCCACATGCTTGATTTTGCGCGGCACAGCCAACTCCGGCCAGCCGCCCTCCCTTGCTGCGGCCTGGAGGCGTTCCCGCATGAGGTCGGCATCGGTGCTGAACAGGACCAAAGCCTCACCGCGCTGGGCGTCGGGCTGGCTGGAGGCCGCGTGCAGGAATTGGGGCGAGGCGCTCGCGGCCAGCTTCTCCACGGTCTCCAGGCTCACCATCTCGCCCGCGATCTTGGCGAAGCGCTTGACCCGGCCCACGATGCGCAGGAAGCCGTCCTCGTCGATGTTCACGATGTCGCCGGTGGCGTACCACCCAAGGCCGAACTCCGAGGCGGGCGGTTCGATGCGGCCTGGATTTTCAACTCGCAGGTATCCGGACATGACGTTGGGGCCGCGCACGTGCAGCAGGCCGCCTCCCTCGATGCCCGGCACCGGCGCGAGCCTGGCCTCCATGCCGGGCAGCAGTTGGCCCACAGTGCCTGTGCGGTAGGCCATGGGGGTGTTCACGGCCAGCACCGGCGCGGTCTCTGTTGCGCCATAGCCCTCCAGGATGCGCAGGCCGAACTTCTCGAACCACAGGCTGCGCACCGGCTCGGAGAGCTTCTCGGCCCCGGCGATGATGTAGCGCAGACGGAAGAAATCATAGGGGTGCGCGTGCTTGGCGTACTGCGCCAGGAAGGTGTTGGTGCCGAAGAGGATGGTGCAGTTGCGGTCGTAGGCCAGCTCCGGGATGACGCGGTAATGCAGCGGCGAGGGATACAGAAACAAATTGGCGCCGGTGAGCACGGGCAGGAGCGCGCCAGCGGTGAGGCCGAAGGAGTGGAAGATGGGCATGGCGTTGAGCAGCTTGTCGTCCACTGAGATGTCGATGACCGCGCGCACCTGGGCCACGTTGGCCAGAAGCGCGCGGTGCGAGAGGACAACGCCCTTGGGCTTGCCCTCGGTGCCGGAGGTGAACAGCACCACGGCAGGCGACTCCGGGTCGCAGTTCAACTCGAAGGCGCGCGGAAAACGCAGCCCGAAGCACAGCAGCCAAAGCTTGTCGACCAGGCCGAACTCCTGCCGCAGGTCCTCCAGGATGATGACCCGCATGTCCTTCAGGGCGGCGACCTTTTCCGTGAGCCGGGCCTGCTCCAGGAAGGCGCGCGAGGCGATGACGGTGTGGATGCCTGCGGCCACGCAGGCGGCCTGCATGCCCTCGGTGCCGGAGGTGTAGTTGAGCATGGCCGGAACGCGCCCGCGCGCGCCGAGACCGAAGATGAGGCCCAGGGTCGGCGCGACGTTGGGCATGAGCAGGCCCACGATCTCGCCTTCGGCGGTGTGGCGCTCTGCCAGGCGGCCCAGGGCCAGGGTCATCTTGAGCAGGTCGTTGTACGTGTACTCGATCTGCTTCATGTCTTCGAGCAATCGACGGGAGCGGCCAAATATTTCGGCGGCGTCCATCAGCGCTGAATAGAGCGTCTGTTGCGGCCGCGAGGCGAAGACCATCTCCTGCATCAGCCGCCGCATGGCGTCCCCGGCCTTGCGGCGGCGCAGGCGGGCGGTGGGGGCCTCGGGCATGGGCAGGGTGGTGACGGGCAGGAAGGTGATCGAGATCTGCGGCAGCAGGCGGCGCGGATAGCGGCCCGAGACTCGGGAGAAGTAGCTGCGGGCTGTGCCGTCCAAGCGGACTGGCAGGATTGTGGCGCCGGTCTTGGTGGCCGCAAAGGCCGGGCCGTCATAGACCTTCATCAAGCTGCCCGTGACGGTGATGCGCCCCTCGGGAAAGATCACTACCGGCCTCCCGGACTCGATGAGCTTGATGGCCTGCCTCATGGCCATGGGGTTGGTGGGGTCCACGGCCAGATAGTCCACCAGGGACAAGATCATCCGAAAATACCAGGAGCGGGCCACGCCAGTATGCACAATGAACACAGGGTCCCGTGGAAGGAACAGGCCCAGGAGCAGGCCGTCCAGGAAGGACTCGTGGTTGGCGATGACGAGCAGCCGCTGCGCGCCTGCCGGAGCGCCATTGCCCGACACCCTGATACGGAACAGCAGGCGCGCGACCCCGCGCAACATCCTGCGGAGCATCTTGCGAGTGGCTATCTGCATGGTCTACCCCCCCTCTCCCTGTGTCTTAAATCATCCAACCCGCTCAGTCGCAACCATGCAACTAGTTGCTTCGATATGTTTGGCCAAAAAACTCACGCCTGATTGCGCACATAGTCCAGTACATTCCTGAAGGTGTCTTCCAAAAAGGCCTTGTTGACCCAAAACCATACTTCCTTGCCAATCTTCTCCGACTCCAGCACCCCGGCTTCGCGCAGCACCTTGAGGTGGTGCGACACGGTGGACCGCGTCAGGGTGGAGACTTCTGCGATATGGCCCACATTGAGCCGCTCTCCGCGCTCAAAAAGCAAAAGGATGCGTTGGCGGTGCTCGTCGCCCAGGGCGGTGAACACCTTGGACATGTGGGCCCACTGGGCGGGAATGGCCTGACGGTAGTTTGTCCTCATGACGACATGGCTAATCTCGTCGTCGCGTCTTGTCAAGAAGTGATTTCCTGATCTCTACACTGCACCCCATGTGTTCGCCGGGCGGAGATCAGGGGCGGGGCAAGACCTCTCGGCCACTGGAGAATCACGACAACTCAATCGGAGTGACGACGCCCCTGAGTCCGTCAACCTTGAGCCTCTCTCCATTGCGGAAGCGCGTGAGTGCCCCTTTAATGAACATCACTGCGGGAATGCCAAGCTCCCGTGCCGTGACCGCGCCATGTGACAATGGGCCGCCAGATTCGGTGATCAAGGCCGAGCATATGTAGAACAAGGGTGTCCAAGAAGGGTTGGTGGTCTTCGCAATCAGGATGGCCCCCTGGCGCATCTTCGGGAAATCCTCCACCCTGCGGACCAAATAGGCCTCCCCCTCCGCCACTCCAGGGCTGCCGGGAACGCCTTTGAGGACGCCCGACTCATCCCTGTCATGCGTGGCTGTTTCGTTGAGGTCCCAGCTTGGCTCGGTCTCAAATGCGGCGAGATGCTCGCGTTTTCTCTCCGCAATGAGTGCCGCCAACTCCTCGGGCAGAGTCGGGGAATCAAGGCGTCCGATTTCCTGTTTGGTGAGGAAGAACAGGTCATAGGGGGCTTCCAGGCCCAGATGGCGACCGAACGCTCCGAGGACCCGCCGAATCAGCGGATTGATACGTGTAGTTTGGAAGTGCTCCATGTCGTCGAGCCAAGAGAACTGCCGCGCCAGCCGCGTGGCCGCCGGCGTGGCCATGCGCCTGGGAGCGGCGGTGGACACGCGCCTGACCGGCCTGGAGCTCAGCGGCGACAAGGTCGTGGCCACCCGCTGGTTCCACCGCCAGCGCATGGTCGGCAAGGTCGAGCGCGACGCGCGGCCCTGGCTGGTCACCGTGGACACGGGCTGCTTTGAGGCCCCCGCCGACATGAAGGGTGCCCCTGGCTCGGCCAGCGTGGAGCTGCTCAGCGTGGCCCCGGCCACGCGCACGGTCGTCACGGGCATCAAGTCCCCCGCTGCGAACGGCCAGACCATCCGGCCCTACCCCACACATCGCTTGGCGGCTTGGCCCCAGAGGAATACGGAAGAGCCATGATGGAGGAAAACCAGACCAGCCAGAACCCAAACTTACGGGTGGCATACTCGGCGGGATAGGGTCAGCACAGGTCCAGGGGTACGCCTGCG
>Ga0118677_10000388_pt1 | contig 96500 bp, 80 predicted proteins | sample AliMusrvi5mmetaG_FD_86154 | JGI IMG/M metagenome (GOLD analysis project Ga0118677, IMG submission 86154) | reverse complement strand
GCCCATTGCCATTGCCATACGATGCTCCTCCAAGTCCCCCGGCATAGCCTTTGCCGTCCGTATTGATCTGGCCGCCAGCATTGATCGTCATATTCGAACAAACGATATAAACATTGTTGGACATCATATTGTTCGTGAAAGCGCCCGGCAATGTCATCATGCCATTGGATTGCACCGTCACAGTCACGGCATTCAAGGCGCTGTTCCAGTTCGTGAATATCAGCGTTCGACTCAGGGTTAACGAATTGAGCGCCGGGGTAGCGTTGGAAAGAATCACCGATGCGCTCGTATTGGTGATCATGACATCATCCCCATCAACCGGGGCGATATTCCCGACCCAATTCGCCGCCGTAAACCAGTCACCTGTTCCCGCCGTTTGCCACGTTTTGACGCCTGCTGAGGCCGAAACTGGAGCCAATCCACAGAGCAACACCAATCCCAAGCCCTTCATCAATCCAACCCCGATCTTTTTTTGTATCCAATTCATATCAGACCTCTTTGTAGTCGTAGCGTGAAGTTACCTAATTGAATAGACGTTTCCTCGCAAGGTTGCATCCCAATACAGGTTGATATCCCGGGCTTCTGTCGGCAACGAACCCGGAAGCACCGTTGTCACCAGGACATCATCCAGATAAACCTGGCCATCGGAGCAGTCCACCCGCAAACCTGAATAGGAGGTCCCTCCTCCTGACAGGAATGGCAATTTCTGCCTCAATAAGACCCCGTTCAAGAACACGGCAAACTCACGTTTCGTGAAATCCTGACATAACGTCACCCGACTGAAGGCATTCGAATCCATGGCCGCGACGACGCCATTCGTGTAGTCACTGGAGCAGATCACCCAACCATTGGTCGTCGCGACAACCAGGTAGCCATTCGTATTCACATAGCTACTGAAAGACGCGCCATTCGTGGCCCCGTCAGGCGCCTGACCCCACTTCGGCGTGATGTAAAAATCCGTCCAGATTTTCTGATTGGCCGCAGTGGACAGCCGGTTCGACAGCATCGTTCCCTCCGGAATGAACACCGCCTGACTTGTTTCCCGGGGACCACTAAGAGTCGTAATCGCCGTGCTGTTCGTCACCACCACACTATCGGCATTGTCGTTAGCACCCCAGCCGCGAAACCCGAGGGCCGAAATCCTGGTCCCCGCAAAGTACTGGGCGAAGGTGTCGGAAAACGGAATCCCCACCGTTGCCAGGGTGTTCCAGGTATTGCTGACGCTGAACACGCCGGTCATATCCACCCCGGCACCGGATGACTCAAAGCGGGAATCGGTGGCATTAAAGTTGAGTACCCCCGTTGATGTAACGGCCAGAGTGTTGTTACTGAACGTGGCGCCAGAGGCGACATTCACGGTTCCCCCGTTAACCTGGGCGGCGTTACACGTCAACAGCGTTCCATTTGCCATGTTCAGGGTTCCCGTAACATTCAGCGTCCCCACATTCACCGACTGGTTAAAGGTCACTGTTACCCCCGCCGCCACGGTGATGCTACCTTCCGTAAAGGCCGCTCCGTAAAAGATGAGATTGGTGCTGAGAACAATATTTTCATTAGTTGAGAAGCCGGCATTGATGAAAATCGTATCCCGGGGACGCCAGGCATTCAAGGCCGCCTGAAGGGTAGAATAATTCGGGGTGCCAGTAACTCCACCTACATACTGGGTGCGAGCGGCATAGCCATAGGTCTGGACCTCAAGCGCATCCGGTCCGTCAACCCCGTTCCTGTTCATGGTCAGAACAGGATTATAGTTGGGCTTGATCCACACATCGTCCAGCCAGGCATTACTATCGACATTCACCGTGCAGAAATTACTGTATGACCCGACACTGCCGACAAATCTCAGATCCTGCAGAACCAACTGATCGTTCACAAATACCGCCGAGTTGGAGGTCGTCAAATTCTGATAGACCGAAAGATGTACAAATCCAGAGGTGACCGGAGTCACACTCCCACCCCAGATATCGTTGCTACAGGTGGTCCAGCCGGACGTTGTGGCCACCACCACATATCCATTGGTATCAAAGTAACAGTCAAAGCTGGCTGCATTCGTCGAGGGATCCGGCACCACGCCCTGAAAAGGTTGAATCCAGAAGTCCGACCACACCAGGTTGGTTCCCGAGATATTCACGGCATTCGTCAGCGCCGTATCGTGCGGCACAAATACGGAGTTGGTTCCTGAATGCGTTGGCGTATTGGTTACCATCACACTTAGGCTCGATGCACCCCAGCCGCCGACGGGGGGGATGAACGTCTGACCGAGGATATTGGTCTCGAACCCATCGTTAATGTTGGGGACCGCCCCATCAAGTTCAGTAGCCAGTCCGGCCACCAGAACCGCCGTCAACGCGCTATAAAATATTTGGATATGTTTTTTCATTTCACCCCCCTCGACCACTAAAAACTAGTAAACATTCATCCCGGTTCCCGCAGGCGGCAGTATTTGCAAATAGAACGAGCCATTGCTGGCTGTTCCACCTGATCCCGCGTTCACAATAACGCAGCCGTTGGTGGAACCAGCGTAGGCGATATATGATCCAGGCACTTCGCCCGTAAATGTGTCCCGTTTCGCAATCACGGCAATGCGACCGCCACCCCCCACTCCATTATTGGCGCCTGTACCACCGCCATTGGCGCGCATGACTCCGTTGGTGGAGCCCGCCAACACCCGACAGGTGACAAAAATCCCGCCCCCGGAACCGCTCCCGGCGTATCCGCCAGAGATCTTGTCGCCGCCCGTCGCCGAAATGATCCCATTAAGCGTAACCGTTCCCGTCGCCACGACGCGCACCAAGCCACCGCCTGAAGAACCCACAGTCGGTGGGGCTTTAGGCGAACCACCGGCACCGCTGCCCGGGCCGGGAACATTGATCACACCATTGGTAGGACCTCCCCATACACCGGAGTTCTCCCCTTGTCCGCCTTTGCCGCCGTATCCGCCCCCACCGGATGACGTCGTAGTCCCACCTCCGGCCCCTCCGCCCGGCCCAAAACCAATACTGCCGGCGGTGGTTCCCCCGGCATAACCCTTGCCGTCGGCATTGAAACCGCCGGAGGCATCAACCCGAAGGTTCATCATACTGAAAAGCACCGATCCCCCATTCGTGCTGTCTGAATAAGGGCAAATCCATGAGTTGCTCGCAATGTTAAGATTTCTAGCGACGCTCACCAAGGCACCATAATCAGGGCCCGCCCCATTTGTCGCCGCGCTGTACACGTACAGGGAGGATCCATTCGTTAAAGTCATGTTTCCCCCACAGTGGAGCTCACCACCAACCGGTATATCCATACGAGAGACCGCGCCGGTGACGCTGAGGTCATTTGTAACAGTCAAGATGAACCCAGGCGTAATAAAACGGATCTGGCCTCTCCCGATCATGAGGCTGTCCAGCGCCCAGGAAGAGACAGGACTCATTAACACTCCCGTGGTCGGCATCCACTGGCCATCCAGAACAACGATATCTGGAAAGTACAATGTTCCTGGATCGGCGTTGACCGAACCGCCATCCAGTAAAAACTGTACGCGGAGTTTGGGCTCCATACTCTGTGCCGAACTATTGTAGATCACCGCAATACGACCACCACCACCATCTCCCATGCCGCCGGAGCCAACACCTCCCTTGGCAGTGATGACGCCATTGGAGGAACCCCCGAACACGTTACACGTAATATAGATCCCGCCCCCCGAACCGCTGGCGGCATAGCCGCCAGCGACCTTGTTACTGCCGTTCGCTGAAATGATCCCATTGACCGTGACCCGCCCCGTCGCCGCGATCCACACGGCGCCTCCACCCGGCGAACCCGCCGTCGCCGTAGGCTTGGACGACCCCCCACCGCCACTGCCCGGACCGATAGGAGCGCTGATGAAACCATTTGTAGGCCCCCCTGGAACGCCGCTATTCTGCCCTTGCGCGCCATGGCCACCATATCCCCCGCCCCCGGCCGGATTCGCAAGAACCGCATTGGGACTTCCACCGCCCGGCCCAAAACCGGGACTGTTGTTGACGGTTCCTCCATCAAATCCCCTTCCGTCGACATTGATCGCACCTCCGGCATCGATCGTAATATTGGAGCAGACGATGTAAACATTGTTGGACATCATATTATTCGTGAAGGCGCCCAGAAGCGTCATCAGGCCGTTGGATTGCACGGACACTGTCGAGGCATTCAAGGCGCTGGCCCAATTCGTGAACACCAGCGTCCGACTCAGGGTTAAGGAACTGAGTGCCGGGGTGGCATTGGAAAGAATCACCGATGCGCTCGTATTGGTGATCAGGACATCATCCCCGGCAACCGGGGCGACATTCCCCTCCCAATTCGCCGCCGTAAACCAATCCCCCGTTCCCGCCGTCTGCCAGGTTTTGACGCCAGCCGAGGCCGAGATTGCCATCCATCCTCCGCACACCATCACACCCAAGCTCCAGAAAATACAACCCCCGACTTTATTTTGCATCCCATTCATACTAAACCTCCCAGTAATTCAGCTTCGAGGCGAGCCCACCGATGACCGGCTCACCAACTTCGGCGCAATATAGAGTGGTCCACGACAGGAAAAACCCGGGTGACGCAAAGCGCGCAACGCGATATCCGCCACCATCTCACCGGTTTCACGATAAGGCCGCTGAAGCGTCGTCAACCCCTGCCCGATGGCCCAGGGGATATCATCGTACCCTACCAGCGACAGGTCTTCAGGCACAGTAATTCCCTGTCGGCGGCAGGTTTCCATCACACATTGCGCCAACGGGTCATGGACACAAATCAACGCCGTGAGGCTACCCTCTTGACGCACGGCAGCAGGCACCCAGTCATCGATTTCAGGAATCACACTGACCCCGGTCTGGGAGAGTTGCAGGTCGCCGGGGAGTCGCTTGATATCCGCAGGAAGCCCCTCCTCTTTCATCGCCTCCAGATAGCCCTCTTCACGTTCCTGAACCCACCACAGTCGCCCTGACTGCTCGGGCTCGTAAGAAAGTAACCCGATCTGCCGATGGCCAAAACGTTGCAGGTGCTCGACCGCCTGTCGGATTCCGGCTCTCCCATCCGTGTCACTGGTGAGCGCCCAGGAGGCATGGCTGGCATTTCGTCCGATAAGAACAATCTGGCTGCCCGTCAGGGCCAAGGTGCGGAACCGGTCAATCACCGAATTACTCACTGTAATGCCGATGATAACCCGTTTTTCCGAAGGGGAAAGGCGATCCAGCGCCCCATTATCGATCTCTTCCTCAAAAATGACTTGCAACCGCGTTTGGTGCCGATCGAGCCAGGACTCGGCACCACGTATGAAATCCGATGCGGGCATGACACGATCCATGGATACATCCAGCGTGTAGCGTGGCGTAATGAGCGTCACCACCGTTTGGTTTAAGGGAACAACCGGCACCCCACCAACCGAGCGATGCGCATTGATGGTCTCGGAAACAAAGGTTCCTCCCCCCCGGCGACTGAATAGAAACTTCTCATTTTCCAACCGTTTGAATACCCGCTGCACACGGCTGTAGGTGATTCCATATTGACTAGAAAAGTCACGACAGGAACGCAGACGTTCGCCCGAACCCATGCTACCCGACATGATAGCCGTTCGGATATCACGCTCTAATCGCACTGCCCCATCATCGATTCCGCATACTTTGCTCCGCATCAGTCAAGCTCTCTTTCACTAAAAGACTAGCGATTTATATCGATTTGATTTGGATATTACACAAATAAATGATCATAATCAATATATATTTAAATCAAATCGAATCAAGCCGAATCACTCGTAGCGGACGCATCTAACCCACCATAAAATCAAGAGTTTTGACAGAATTTACAGAATGTTCAGAATGGTGAGAATGGGAAGAGAATAATCGGCCTCTATCCCTAACCATTTTGTATATTATGTTCATTCTGTCGAAAATTCCTCGTATTGGCGTTGAATTTAGATGCGTGTGCCCTGGATAAAGAACAAACTGGCGTTTGCCCGATTGTTTCTGGCATGCTATATACAAATCACCGACCCACATATGCGTGACACTTCCACAGATTCCACCAGTGCCATGCCGAATCGACTCGGCTACTATGATGTAGCGGAAAAGATTGGCCAGGGAGGCATGGCCGTCGTCTATAAGGGCGTTCAGTCTTCGCTGAATCGGGAGGTCGCGATCAAGGTTCTACCACCCCAGTTCGCAACCACACCGGAACTGCTGGGGAGATTCGACCGCGAGGCGGAAATCGTCGCAAAACTTGCCCATTCGAACATCGTACAGGTCATTGACCGGGGGCGCCAAAACGATCTCCTCTACATCGTGATGGAATTCGTTGAGGGCAACAGCCTCGACAAGTTAATTCAGGGAGGGAACATGCCTCTCTCCCAGATCATTGATTACGCAACGCAAATCTGTGAAGGACTTGACTACGCCCATAAGGCAGGCGTCGTACATCGTGATCTGAAACCTTCCAATATCCTGGTGGATCAGCGCTCAAATCGCGTGAAAATTGCCGACTTTGGCATCGCTTCCATCGAAACGACCGACAGCGGCCTCGCCACCCTGACCGTGGATCGGAGTGCCATCGGCACGATGAATTACATGTCACCCGAACAACGGATGGATGCCCACCGGGTTACCTCCTCAACGGATATCTTTTCTCTGGGGGTCATGCTTTATGAAATGCTCACCGGCAAACTCCCCATAGGCCAATTCAAACCTCCCAGCATGATCCGGCAGGACATCCCTCTGGGATTCGATACCATTATCAAACGATGCCTGGCAGAATCACCGTCAGATCGTTATGCGAGCGCCGAACAGGTCCGTGATGAACTGCAACACCTGACGGTCCGGCGCACAGCACCCCGCTCATTCTCAGTACTGGGCCGGTTAACCAAACGCCAGCAGTGGGCAACCTTGGCTGGAGCAGCCGGGGGAACGCTTCTTCTCATCGTGGCCGCCGCCGCATGGGTCGGACATGCCCGGAAAACCCACCTGAATGAGGGGATGTTATCCACTGGCTGGGGACAATCCGCCAGCGAGATGCGGATTCAGGCTGACTATGCCCGGGCACAGGGGCTGATGCGGGAGGGCAAATGGGCTGAAGCCATTTTAATTTTATCAGGACTGATTCAACAGGAACCCCAACATCCACTCGCACCTGAATTCCAGTTTGCCATTGCCACCTCCTGCAGTGAGTTGTCAGATCGTGAGCGCAGCATTCTGGAATTCGATCGCTTGATCCGGAATTATCCCCAATCCCCCCGAGTTCCCGAAGCGATCGTCAGGAAATGCCGGATCGAATGGGAGCGAGGTCGCCAACACCGGTTCTTCGGGGGACCCGTTTGGGACATCCAATTGCAGAAACGATTATTGGCTGAATTGCAAGAGGTATTGGTCAAGCATCCGACGGGTGCGAATGCGGGCCTCACGCTGGATCTAACGGCGGAAATCGCCGAAATGCCAATGCACGCCAATGCAAAGCTACACGCTGGCGTCCCCCGGAACCCCGGATACCCTTTTCCACGCGGCCGAACTTTACGACCAGAAAGTCAAGGATCCGGTTGCGGCAAGCCAGGCCTATGAACTCTTTGTTCGCGACTTCCCCTCCGACCGGCGAACGGCAACGGCTAGCAGCAGACTCGAACAGATTCGTCAGAAAAAATAACGATTCACAGTGTACCGGGGATGGACGTCGCACCCGGTGCTAAAGGAGCAGTATGAGACCCTTTCAATTGCATATCCGGTGTATGAGGTGGCTCGCGATCGGTCTCGCCATGACGGCCCTCCCCTTGCGGGCAGAGGAGACGGCTAATTTGCCGTCCCTGCCGGTGTCGCCCTACGAGCCGGGGCTGATGGTTCTATCCGCAACAGGCATTCTGATTCTTGGCGGGGTGATTTTCCGTTTGCTGCGTATCTTGCGGTTGCTCCAGCGCCCCGTATGGATATTGCCGATTCTCATCTTCCTTACGGGCGGCTTCTGGCTCTTCCTGCGGATAGGCCAATTTGGCGACGTTCCCCATTTGTCCGCCTTAATCAATTTCCTGCTGTTGTTTCTCGTGTTCATGTCCGCACTACTTCCGGCAGCACGCTGGATATTGCCATCCCGCGAGTTACAAACCCGCGGCGGAGTTCCCGTCCTGCTAAATGGCATGGCGGTAGTCTTACTCACTTTCGCGGGCCTGTTCGTGTTGCTGTCCTGGTCATTCCCGAATCTGAACTTCACGCCGGTGTTCGTGACCTCCGGGGTTGTGTCGATCGTGCTCGGGCTCGCACTTCAGGATTTGCTGAGCAACCTGATGGCCGGCATTGTCATGAGCGTGGAACGTCCCTTCAAGATCGGAGATTGGATTCAGATCGGCACAACGGAAGGCGAGGCGGTGGAACAAACCTGGCGAACCACACTGGTACGCACACGGGAGGGCGACCACCTTCTCATCCCTAACAGTCTGGCCGCCAAGGAAATTATGCTGAATTTCGACCGCCCCACGCCCGAACACCTCGTCAAAATTAATGTCGGGGTTGCCTACGACACTCCCTGCGGCGTCGCCGTGGAAGCGTTGCTGGACGCCACCTCCAAAGTGGACGCGGTTTTACGGAAACCCGTTCCGGAAGTCCATCTCAAGGACTTCCAGGATTCTGCCGTTCTCTACGAGTTGCGGATCTGGATTGACAATTACGGTTCACTTCCCGGCATTGAAAGCGACGTGCGGAAACAGATCTGGTACGCCTTCAAACGGCATGGCATCACCATTCCGTTCCCTCAACGCGATGTGAATATCCGCCCCGTTACCGAGCCATCGCACATCGGCTGTAACAGGCTTGTCGCCACAGAGGGCCCCTTACGCGGCACCGTGGTGTTGCTGGGGGAAAGTGCAACCACCATCGGAAGGGCCACAGAAAATGTGATTGTGGTGGCGGACCCGCATGTTTCCAACCATCATGCTGTCATCGAATCTCAGCAAGGGGAATTTCTGTTACGCGATCTCGGCAGCCGCTATGGCACTCTATTAAACGGTCAATACGTTGAGTCGGCAAAACTGGCTCAAGGCGATGAGATCCGCATAGGTCCCCTTGCGTTGGTTTTGGAAACCCATGTAACGCCTCTGTCTGCTCAAGTCACAAGCCGGGTAGTTCCTGCACCGCCCGGGCGTTATGATCACCCCGGTGCCACATCCGGCATAAGCAGCCAGACCTGATAACGGCACAGTTTCGACCTTCGAATGTTTCCAACCTCGGCATCTAACTCTCTTATCTATTCTTGTAAATAACTAATTAACTATTAGCCTGTCACTAGGGGCTCGTTTCTTCGCGGAGCCCCAGCGCACCAACAGTTCCGATCGCGTAGAGCGGAAGATTGATCATCCACGCCTCTTCCCGGTAGTCCGACAGGGAGGTCCGGACGGCTGTCTCGGGATGGTATCTCTCGCAGAAAAACTTGAAACTCTTAGCCTGCAGGCTCTCGCCGGCCTTCACTTCGATCGGGATGACCCGGCCCCCCAGTTGCAGCAGGAAATCGACCTCGGCCGTGTTCTTGCCGTTCGCCCAGTAGCCAATGAAATCGGACGGCAGATGGCGTAGTTGCTGCAAAACGAACTGCTCCGTCAGCGTGCCTTTGAACTCCTCGAAGATCCGGTTGCCGTCGATGAGTGTCCGGCTGTCCAAACCGGTCTTTGCCGCCAGGAGGCCGACGTCAACCATAAAGAGTTTGAAGGCCGCCAGATTCTCGTAGGCGGCCAGTGGCATTCCAGGTTTCTCGACCCGGCAGCATTTGACCGCGAGGCCGCAGTCCAATAGCCATTGGATGGCGAGTTCGAACTCCTTCGCCCGCCCCCCTTCCCGCAGCGCCCCGTATAGGAACTTGCGGTTCTCCTTGGCGAGTTGGGACGGGATGCTCTGCCAGACCATGCGGATCCTCGGCACCAGGGCCGCCGGCGCATGCTTCGAGAAATCGGTCTCGTAGGCATCCAGAAGGCGTCGCTGGACGCGGCGAACCGCTTCGAAGTCCTGATTCTCCACATAGACGGAAACGGCTTCCGGCATGCCGCCGATGAACAGATAGTGCTTCAGGTGGTCCGTGAGTCGGGTCTTGAAATGGGCGAGCACAGGCCAGTCGCGGTTCTTCAGCGTCCCGGCAAGTTCTCCCTCGCCAATGGCCTGCAGATACTCCGCAAACGACATGGGTTCCAAGTCGAGGAAGTCGACTTTGCCGACCGGGAAGGAGACGTGTTCGTGAAGGGCCACGCCGAGCAGCGAACCTGCGGCGGCGAGGTGAAACTGCGGTGCCTTTTCGCAAAAGTATTTGAGAGAGGTGATGGCGCGATCTGCCGATTGTATCTCATCGAAGATGATCAGGGTTTCTCCCGGGACGATTTTCGTCTTGAATTCGATCTGGATGATCTGAAGGATGCGGTCAATGTCGAAATCACCGGAAAAGAGCGACTGAAGACGCGGGGCGTCCTCGAAATTGATGTAGACACATTGCTGATAGGCGGTACGCCCGAACTCCTGCAACAGCCAGGTCTTGCCAACCTGCCGTGCTCCGCGAACCAGCAGCGGTTTTCGATGTGGACTCTCTTTCCAGCGGATCAAATCGGCCAAGCGCTCTCTTTTCATGCCATGTCTCCTATTGAACGCCCACAACGGTAGCGGAATCTGGCGCAGAAAACAACACTTTATTCCGGAACTATTGCAGCATCTTTATCAATTATATCTGCATAAATTAGTCATTGAAACTGCAACAACCTCAAAAAACGGCTTTCGACGTTATGACGGCGCTGGTTTTCCCATCACATCAACACGCGTTTTCTCAATCCCTCTATCTGCGCCATCAGGTTCTCTACTACCGTCTCGTCATAGAGGAACAGCAACCTTCGGGAAAACTCTCCATCATCAACCATATAATTAACTATTAGCCTGTCCCTAGGTTTTCAACATGTTGGACTGGCCCACGCACCGAAAAAAACGGAAGCGCTTCCGTTTTTTCTGGCAACATGCAAACCGCCTGACAATGGGTGGTCAACCTGGTCGGAACGACCGAGAAATAAATGCCGCGAATGCGGCTACCTCGGAAGGACGCCGCCGACACAGCGGCCTAACCAAAGCGCCAGCCCCCATTGATCACAGGCGGCTAAACGAAAGACGGAAGAAAGCCACTGACCGAGGGCTACGGCTATAAGGGGGACAAGCGGGCGGACATGCCACGCCGTAGCCTGAAGGGCGTAGGAGGGCGCCCGCGCAACAGGAGCGCCCGCCGCGCGCCGGGAACAAAAGGCCTTTCTAGGGCGTGCCGGGATTCACCCAATCAGCTTTTCGAGAATTATAACCGTTATTCCTCATCTCATCCTTCATTACTTTTTCGGAATGCCGATGGCGACGAGGCCCTTTTGCATGAGCATTTGTAGGTACTGCATCAGGAATGCGCGACCTTCAAAAAAGGTCAGCTTGTGCCGGATCGCAAACTCATCGATCAACACCTCGAACGTTTTTTTTCCATCGACCATGCGATAGACTTCGAGTCCAAGTCCTTCGAGCCGGAATCGACGGGTAGTGCGCAGCTTGAGCGGCTTCGATATGAAACGCAAAAGCCCATTATAGGCGAGATCAACCTCCACAACCAGAGACCCGTCGCTTTCCGGCGTCTCACGCATCCGCACATTGCGGATGGGAATTGAAGCCAACTGCTGCGTGAGTTGGAGGCGGTTTCTTTTAGCCATGGGCCATGACCACCTTTTCCGGGTCGAGCAAAACACTATCCGGCGGACCGATCTGCTCGATCGTATAAATACGTTTTTCAGCCGTATCATGCCAGAGCAAGGCGGTCCCGTTCGTCCATAAACGCCCCATGAAGCGATCCATCTGATGCTCCCCCCGCGCCTGATATTGCGCTTGTACGGCGGGCATGCCGCGCCAGGTGAGCCCGTCCTGAACCTTGGTCACGATGTATCCCTCCGACCGGAGAAACCGTTCATAGAACGCGGCAAGCGTCAGGCCGCCAAGGATAAGCTCGGGCAGCCCCCAACGGCGAATGACGAGACGCCGTTTGGACTTGCTCTCAAATAGCATCCTGACATTGGCGGGAAACACATTCATCTGCTCGATCTCATAATCAGCAGGGACCAGGGCGTTGATACCGAAAAGGCGGTACTCACGCGGGGTTCCCGCATTCTGAACGCATGACTGCAGGAGGGGAGAATAGATCGATGCCAGACGATCAGTCCGGGTGTCTGGAAAAATCCAACGCAGAAGCGTTCTTCGTTCAGGCCGGTAACAGATGGCCTGGCACGGTGAACCGGCACCGGCATAGCCCAGCCTGAATTCGCCAATCGCCCGTGTCTTCAAATCGGCAGGGAGCGTATCCGGCACCCCGGTCTGACGGCTGCGCAGGAAGGAGAGGATGGTGGTCTCGGCATCAGGCTCCCGTTTGCAGGGTTCCCAGCTGAACAGCGCGCGAATGCCGGCACGGTCGCTGAATTCGAGTCGCCCCAGGCGTTCCTCCACAGAGTAGGCCGTGGCCTCCCAGTCCGCAGGAACAGCGCACTTGATGTGATGCCAGGCTATGGTGCGAGTGTTAATCATTAGGCGCCGATGGAGCCGACCTTGATCTGCATCTTGGACACATCCTGGATGCGATCAACAGCGCCGCCCTTGATCCAGACGATGCGGTGGGAGGCCGCCAGCATTTTGTGGTCATGGGTCGCGGTGACCACCGTGACACCGTGAAGACGGCAGAGTTCAGCCAGCAGATGGATGATCTCCTCGCCCGTTTTCATGTCCAGGTTGGCCGTCGGCTCATCAGCCAGAATAATCGACGGATCATTTGCAAGGGCACGGGCGATGGCAACGCGTTGTTGTTGACCGCCGGACAACTCACCGGGAGTATGATCGAGCCGATGGTCGAGACCGACAAACCCAAGCACCTCGGCGGCGCGGCGGTTTGCCTCTGCCTCGCCCTTGCCCAGGAAAATGAGCGGCAACGCCACATTCCCCTGTGCCGTGAGCCAGGGAATCAGGTTGTAAGTCTGGAAAACGTACCCGATGTGCTTGCAGCGGAAGTAGGAAAGTTCAAGCGACGACAGCTTCGGCAGCGAGACCCCCCCGACCGTCACCTCGCCACGGGTGGGCTTATCGAGAGCGCCAACCATGTTGAACAGAGTGGTCTTGCCGGAACCGGAGGGACCCATGATGGAAAGATACTCCTGCCGGTAGATGTCGAGATGGATCCCCTTGAGCGCATAGACCTCCTCCTCGCCCTTGGAAAACACCTTGTCGAGGTCGCGAACCGAGATCAATACCTTTTGATTAAGCACCGTCATACCGTATCCACTCCAATCATCCCGTCAATAAGTCACCGTGCTCACGGCCTTTGCCAGAAATACAAATCCGAGCGCCAGGATACTGACCAATCCCACACCGACACCGAAACCGGCGCCCACCACGGGAATCATCTTCCGCCATTCATGGCCGTATTTGCGCTGGAAATAGTAACGCCCGATCAAGGCCCCGATAAAGCTGGGGATGACGCTGTGAGGCAACGTCTGGCCGAGCCCGCGAACCACACCATAAAGAAGCATGGTGGGCGCGCCAAAGAAGTCGAAAAAGAAGATCGAGACACCTCCGACAACAAGGCCTATCAGCACCCTGGCCCCACTCAATGCCTCCTGGAAAGGAGAATACTCACCCAGGGTCGACGAATAGACCAGACAGGCATTCTTTGCCTGGAACTCCCACATCAGGTCGGTATAGGGATAATTCGCCGAGGGAATCTCCGCCATACCCCAAATGAAACTGGCAAACAACAACATGGAGATAAAAATGATGGGCGCCAGAACCAGCGCACTTTTCCACACCGAGGTGAACTTGCACCCGAGCAGTTCCGTGGTCTTATAGAATACGGTCTGGGCGCCGTAGTTCGCCTTCGGGATGGGAAGAAACCAGATGGCCACCCCTTTGTACCCGGAGAGAATAAAGGCCAACTCGCTAATAAACGGAATTTCCACCACCTGGCCCGCAAGTCCCTCGAGCTTGGCGGTAACGTAGGAAATAATCGGAGTGTAAAGCAGACCGAAGAACAGGAGCACCACCATCACGCCCGGATGCCAGTCGATGAGCCAACCACTGACCAGCGTGTAAGCCGACATACAGACAAGGTAGGTGATGACGATGTACTTACTGGGAATGTCACCCCGTTGACTCGGCTTGGTATCCGCCGGGCGATGTTCCTTTTTCGCCTTGAGGAGCAGCCGCACGACCGTAAAGAGTCCGTAAACGGCGATGGAAAGCGAGATCCCGATCCCGAAGCTGAAGTAGAAGTCGACATTGTTGGAGAAGAGGGTTTCCAATGTCTGGTCGCCCCGCTGCCAGGTAGGAAGTTGACCAAAATGGTAAAGGAGCGGATTCGCAATAAAGGTAATGACGAGCCCGATGAAACTCCCGACCATCGCGTAGAAGGGCAGCACCATACCGAAAATAAACTGACCCAGATCGAAGGACAAACCGGTTGCCACCGCTGGCAGGATGTATTGCGTATAAGGGGTGAAGTCCGCAAACGGGATGGGAAACACCATCAGCGGCTTACTGAAAAATGCACCCGTAAGCGTGGGCAAGGCCATATAGACGAGACCGAAAATCATCCCCACCCCCGCGCCCACACAGAACATCCGCCAGCGCATACTACTCCCCGCGGTTTGAGCGGCCCCCTCAACCTGCTCGGAGATGGCAAGCACACCCTGCGCTCCAAGAGGTGCCATGGGAAAAGGAAGATGCTCAATATCGTTCGTGATCCGGAAAAGCCCATACCCAAGAATCAGGTTGTCGAACTGGCCGAAGACCGCACGGAACAACATGAGGGCGATGACCGGAAGCCAGGCCTTCTGCAAGAAGGTGCGCGGCAACTCGGAAAGGTTCGCCGGGGCCACCCAGTTCGGAATGAGCGAGGAGATACCATAAGACACTGCGGCATCACTACGGACGACAAACTGCTGGAACAGCGGGGTTCCAAACACACTCTGGCCGACAATCATGCCGCTCATATAGAAGAGAATGAAAAGCTGGGCGCGTCCAAGTTTCGCATTGGCGCGTTTGGCCACCTCGACAAACAAAAGCACCGTAACCCACTGCGCCGCCCCCCCCAGACCCATACCGGCCACGAGTTCCATGTAGAGCGCGCCAGGAACCATGATGAGGGCCACAAACAGGGTGCCAAGCAGGGAAGACAGGCTGAAGCCCTCCTCGAACGTCGTCGGCACTTCCATAATCGACCGGAACTCCTCGAGTTCGGCGTCCGATTCCTTGTTTCTGCGTTTGAAGAGATTGATCATGAGCCGATTTCTTCCTCGGTCTTTCTGCGGTAATGCTGGATCGTTTCAATGGGGAGCGACCGCCACAGCAGGAACTGCTGGCGCAACTCGTCGGCAAACGTCCGGTTCCCGCGCACCCACGACGTCGGAGTGCCCCCGACACGCTGGAGTTCAACGACCACCTCATCGATGCCCTTGATTTCGAATTCCTGCGAATACATCTGGAAATGCTGGAAGATCCCCAGGTCGAACGGAGCCAGTGAGATGTCGGCAGAAATACCCATACAGTCCCGATCGCCCTTCCTGGCGCGATAGAGACGGACATTGCGCGCGGCGAAATTCCCCAGCGTTGCGTCCCCGTGATTCTCGAAGTGCTCACGCAGGAAACTCAGGATGCCGGCAAAGTCCGTCTGCGAAACCGTGAACGGAAAGACGAAGCGGAGTTGATCCCCTTCCGGCAGCGGCATCTTCCATTTGCGTGCAACGCCCGGGTTGGCGGATTTGCCCGCCTTGATCGCCGGGAAGATGGTGGAGAGAATCACTACCGCCATCACGATGAGGATGGTGAGGACCGACGTCAGGGACGAGAAATTCATTTCCGGCGGGGTAAAGAAACCATGCGCGCCAAGGAAGGTCATGATCGCGGCAACGACCTGGCTGAGAAGGTAGCCCCCCATGCCGCCGACGACCGAGTAGACACAGGACTCGGCGAAAAAGAGCGCGCCCACGCTGACCGGGGAAAGCCCCAGCGCGCTGTAGGTGAATATTTCGCGTTCCCGGTCAACGATGGAACCCATCAATGAGCTGAAGATGATGAGACCGCCGAGCAGCAAGGGCACGATCACATCGCCGAATCCGGACCCCTGCACCGCCTCCGTGAAATAGAACTTACGCGCGCCCTCGGCGGACTTGGCATGGACGGCCCCCTGGAAGATCGGCGCAATCTCACGGGCGTTTTTCTCAATGTCGGTCTCCGTGCTACGGGGATAGAGCGCGAGGAAGTTCAGGATGACGTTCGGATAATTCTCCTGCAGGGCGCGAAGGTCGGTGATGGCAACCTGCTCGGGTGAAAACCAGGCGAAGGTCCCGACATCAATCTTCTCCAGTTCGGAGGCGCTGGACTCAGTCCCCTGCGGTTTACCCATATTCTTCATTGTTGACGCAAAATCAGGCGGCAGGATCCGCTTCTGATCGAGCGTGGTCACGTCAAGGAGTTCGGCCTGATTAAACGGACCGACATAGGTGAACGAATGCCCGTTCAGCCGGACCTCCCCCCCTTTGGCGACCTCAAGCCTTGCCGCCGTCTCTGGCGGCAGGTAGATCGGCGGAAACCCCGGCTGCGGGGCACTGAAGCCGGGCAACGCATTGCCCAGCCGTGCGTTGGCGGCCGCCTCGCCGGGAGTCAGGCCCATGATCGCGCCGAGACCGGCGATTTTACCGCTGGCAGGACAGTAGAGCACACGATCAGGCGAAAGCGGTGTGATGCCCTGGTCAAGCCGCTTGGTCGGATCAAGGTAGAGCCCTCCGCGGGCAAAGACGTTGTAACGGTCACCATAGAGGCGGGTAATCGTCTGGCTGAGTTCCAGGGAAATATCGAGATAGGAGAAACGATGCAACTCGATCCGGTCCTCATCCTGCCCCTTGCCCAGATAGGTCTCCACCACACCAATCTGCGAAGTGAACGAAGCGAAAACCAGAATGGTGAAGGTGAGCAGGACCACCGTGATCGCCGTAAGGAACGTCTTGAGCGGCCGGTTCCGCATGCCGGAGATGCCGATGAGAATGGCGGCGACGGCGGTACTGCTGTCACTCTCCACCCCGTGGACAGTGGAGGCCATCCCCTGAATACGCCGGATTTCCTGTTTGATCTTACCCATCACGATATACATGGTAATGCCGCCGAGCAGGATGATGACAAAGGCCAGGAAGATCACGACCGGCGCCGAGGCCAGTGCGAAGGCCGGATGGGTCATGTAGAGGATGCCGAACGTCAACAGAAAGAACCCGACGAAACCGGTCACCTGTTTATAAATACTGGCAAACCCGCAGAGCAGGCGCTCCAACGCAAAGGCAAACGGAATGTTGAGCAGAAGCAGAACTACAACCGCCTTGACGAGGTCGTCGGCGATATTGCGCAGCGGAGCGTAGACCCGGTTCTCAAGACAGGTGGCGACAATCTCATGGGCACGGGCAAGGCCATGGGCATTCCGCCCGCGGGCTTCGCGGGCCTCGTCAAGGTGTTCGCGGGCATCCGCGTGAAGACGGACAAGGTCATCGCTGACAATGTTGCGCTGGCGGAGCACATCCAGCCGGTATTCATTAAGCCTCCAATAATCCCCGGCGCCCTGCTGTATGCCGTCAAAATTCAGCAGGAACGCCGCATCAAGCGGCACCCCGATGCCCAACGGTTTTTCGGGAGTCGCGCCAAGAATCAACTCCCCACTTGCACCGATCCGCTTGATGCGGGATTTCTTGTCGGCATAGAAAGTCCCGAGTGAAGAGGGACCGCCGCTGAAGCTGTTTTTCAGCGGAGAATCCAGACGGCCATCAAGGGTGCGGCCCTGATAAGAATCCGATCCGAACGGGGCGAACCCGTAGGAAAAGGCCCCGCCGCCGTAGGCGTAAAAGAGCGGAATGCGGCCCAACTGAACAGTGGCCAGAGTGCTGGCGGTACGATCAATGAGACCATTGGTGTCATAGCCGAAAGCATAGAGCGATCCCTCACTGGCAACCGTGCGGTTGATCATGGGCATGAAGACAAACCCGTCCGAATTGATCCGCGCCCAGGGGTTGCGGCTGAGCCCAGCCAGCCGCCCGGCACTCCGCCCGGTGGCGAACATGGCAATCGCATTGAATGCATTGCCCTCAACCTCTGACGAACCGCGTGAGTAGTTGACAAACTTCGTGCCCGTATAGCTGTTGCCGCCTTCGTAGAGATAGGTAAGCCGGTTCTCCTCGCGCATCTGCTGGAAGGGCGGACGACGCGATAGTTCCGGCCGCGTGGCCAGCGTGTCGATGAAAGTGCCGAGCGGCCCCGAGAGGGCGGAGAGATCACACGTCTCGCGCAGGGGCATCTGGTCATGCGCCAGCGGATTGCCGACGGTCATCATCTCGAAACCGGCTCCACCGAGCATCACGCCCACAGTCGCGGGGGCATTCTGCTGAACAGGGACGGCCAGCGAGAAGGGCTTGTAGAAGGGCGACAGGGTCTCGGCCAGCAGCCCCGGTCGGCCCGGCTGCTGCAGAATGGCGCCGGAGGTTTTCCCAATCTCCGAAAGATGCATCAATAGATTGCCGGGATCGATCCCCTTGTCCGTATAGAGGTCGTAGGCGCCCACCATGCAGAGCATCCACGGCGCCCGGGCTTCCGCGAAGTTGAAGTCAAAGTGACCGACAATCGTTTTATCGGCCAGTGCCGCGGCGAGCTCACGCGACGAATCATTGTGCAGAATGGCGCGCTCCAACTCAGCCTGACGGGTTTCAAGATCGCGCCGCACTTCCCCCACCACATTGCTGTAGGAGGCCAGACTGTCGGGATCCGACTTGAGTCGCCGCGACATCAACTGCTGGCGCAGGGCATTCCATGAGGTTTTCGCGGTCATCAAACCGGCATCACGCGCGGCAAAAGCCGCGTCGTCAAAAGTCCCGGAGGTATCCTCCCGTTTACGACTGCGCTTGCGGACTTCCTGGGCGACACGGATCTCGCGAAGCTGCGAATTTATATTATTCACATAGCCGGTCAGCTTCATTTTGATACGTGCCACCAGCCCGTGCGCCGCATCATCATCCCCGGAGAACAGGTCCGTCCGGCGGGAGGCCGCAAAGAGCGTTTTGACCAGGGCGAGTTCCTCGGCATATCTCTGCCCCCGTACCTCAAGGGACGCCGAGTCGGTGTTGCCATCACTCCCATGGCTGACCGCATAGTAGAAGTGGCGGGCCCCCTCCTGCGCCGCATAGGGACTTCCAAGAAATACCGCCACGACCGTTCGCTTGCGGGGCGCGTTGGCCAGACGACAGACAACCTCCGCGAGCAGGGCACAATTGGCGGCCTCACGCGACTGCGGACAGAAGTCAGGAACCACACCCGCCGTTTGCAGGGTTGCCGAAAGAACCAAGGCCTCCTCGCGGCCAAGTTTGAACGTGGCGTTGGTCTCACCCGGAAGCGCAACCCACACATTGTGCCCTATCACATCACGCAGTTCCACATGAGATTCGAGACGGATGGAGGCCCCGTCGGCCGGCGCCAGGAAGCCGGACGCCTCGGCCGCATCACGCGGAACAAAGACCACGGGCACCATGGCCGGTCCCTCCTGGCAGATCGAGGCCGCAGTCCACTGCGACATGTTCGTCGTGCCGGTCAGGATGACCGCCCGGACCCCGTGCGAGAAGACTTCAGCAAGCGTCAATCGTGGGGCATCGAGATCCATCAGCGCGATGCCACCTTCAAGCGATTTCCCATTGATTTCATTCACGGACCCGCCACCGACTCGCACCAGCGCCCCTGTAATGGGTGCCATCGTATTGAAGGGAGCTGCCCCCCCGTTAACAGGGAAAACCGCATTGACGGCCTTGCCATCGACCGACAGCTTGCAGGAAACCGTGACCGGGGCGAGCGTATCGAACGTCTGAATATGCGGCGTGAGTCCGGCTTTCCGGAGTTGCTCGATCAGCGCCTGCTCCCCCATCGCGGCGTTATCACTGCCAGGAAGACGGTGATCCTGGAGAGAAAGCACACGGTCGACTTCCGAATAGACCGAAGCGACCGCAGGAAGCCCGGGCAGGAGCAGGGCCGCCACCAGGACCATCATAAGTATCTTGTGGAATCCCTGTCTCACTCGTGTTCTTCCTCATCGCCAAGACTGGCTTTTTCAATCTTAACATCCGCCGTACATTCAATCCGGTCGATCCGCCCGTCGGCGATCCAGACCATCCGGTTGCTCACCGAAAGCATGTTGTAGTCATGCGTGGCACAAATGATGGTCACGCCGTCTTTCTGATTCAGGTCGTGAAGCAGGTAATGAATCTCCTTGCCGGTCTGCAGGTCGAGGTTGCCTGTGGGCTCGTCGCAGAGGAGGAGGGACGGGTTGTTCGCGAGGGACCGGGCGATGGCCACGCGCTGCATCTGGCCGCCGGACATTTCCTTTGGGCGGTGCGACCACCGATGATCGAGCTTGACCTTCGCCAGCAGGGCAAGGCCGCGTTCACGCGCTTCGTCCGGATGCACCCCGGCGAAGATCATCGGCAGGCAGACGTTCTCAAGGGCGGTCATGACCGTATTCAAGTTGAAGGTCTGAAACACATACCCGATCTTGCGGCAGCGCAGAAACGCCAGTTCCTCGGCATTGAGCTGGGCCATATCCACCCCGTCAATGAAGACGCGGCCCTGGGTGGGAGTATCAAGGCCCCCGACCATGTTAAAGAAGGTCGTCTTACCGGAACCCGACGGTCCCATGACGCAGATGTACTCACCCCGGTAGATATTCAGGTCGATGCCGTTCAGGGCGTGAACGGGCTCGGAGCCGCGCATGAAATAGCGCTTGATGCCGTGGACACTGACTACAACCTCTTTTCCCACGGCATAAATTTGTTCATTAAAAGCCATATTGTTTCCGCTATTCGATTCTCATCGCGTCCATTGGCGCCATTCGCGAAGCCGCCCACGAGGGATACACCGACGCGATCACCGCCAACAAAACGCCTGCTCCCACCGAAATCAGTCCCACCGCCAGAATTTCAAGTCCCGGCCAGTGAAGAAACAGGAAGGGACCAAAGGCAACGGTGCTTTTGACCGACGAAATGATGAATCCGAGAAGCATGCCAAGGGTGCTCCCGGCAATTCCCTGGAGTCCGGCTTCCATCATGAACTGGATCAGAATGTACCGGTCGGTGGCCCCAAGGCACTTCATGGTGGCAATCTCGCGGAAACGCTCGGTGATGGACATCAACATGGCATTGGCGATCCCCACCATACATACGAGAAATGAGATGAGAAGGAGGAACGCCTGCCGACCACTCAAGGTCCTGCCCTTCTGGCCCTTCTCAGCCTTGCCGGAAAGGGTTGTCTCAAGGTTGCTGAGTTTCCGGTCATACGCCGCCCCGGCGGAAACGGAGGCGAGGACTTCACGCGGGTAGCGGTGGTCAAGAATCGTCACCACGCGGTCGTCGTCAAGCGCGAAGAGCTTTTCATCAACCGCCGTGAGCTTGCGCTCCTTGTAAGTCGTGCGCCAGAGGGCACGTTTTTCCGGCGTACTCAAGGCCAGCAGGATCTCCTGCCTGAGTGCGGATGCCTTTAGCTGGTCCTGCATCAGGCGCGGGGCGGTGCCGGGCAAACTAAAACCAGCGTGGGAGACTTGCGCCGCCCATACGCCCAGTTGATCGGGTGAAGCCGAACGGAGCCATGACTCAATGTTGCCAACCGGAGGAGCCGTGGCAACGGTCAGCTGATCGATCGCCGTCTTCCAGTCGCGTGTAAAATTCGCCAGATCCTGCTCAAATGCGCCGTAGCCCGTAAGGAAGGCCTGGAAGTGCTCCAGGCCGCCGGGCACCCGGACATCCACCATCGGCTTGATCCGGGTGGCAAATCCGTCGAACTCCTCGGGCGTCCGGAGCATGGTAAAAATTCCGCGGTCCCGCAGTTTGTGAACAAGCAGAACGCGCTTACCGATCGGCATGGCATCAAAAAAGGCGAGATAGGTTTGCTCATCCCGACATCTGGCGGCAAGGCGTTGCAGAGCGGCAGAATCCCACTTGGCAACGCGGGCATACTCCGCAAGGCGGGCGGGTTCATCGGCCGCCGCATCCGCGAGACGGCGCGACATAAGCACCGGGGTGGGCGCGTTGTAGAGGGTGCCGAGCGTCTGGGCGGTGAACCGCTGGCGCGCGATGTCCCCCCGCAACGACTCAGCGACTGCCTTGACGTAGGCATTCTCGGAAAGGAGGAACATGAAAAAAGCCACCGCCAGCACGACCACGGCGAGGGTGAGAACAGACCGGAACAGGCGGTGCGAGATGCCTTTCACGCAAAGACGGAACACCTGGCGCGCGGTCAGGTTCGTCTGCGGTCTTACATCTATGACGCGTTCTTCAGCCATACCTTCATCCCGGAAGAATAATGAAGTCGATTCCCGACACATGCCCCTGCACATAGTAGTAAATCATCTCGACAAATATGGAAGCCCCGGCGGCGATGAGCTCCCCAGCGATGAGCCCGACAAAAAGCGGTTTGAGTTCCTGGGCCACCTTGCCGCCCCCAAACCGGACGATCAGCACCTTGATGCCGTATCCGATGAGGAAGGACGCCCAACAAAGGCTGGCGGGATAGGTTCCCCAGACGATAAAGAGGACGGGATGCAGGGGAAAACCGGTAAAACGGAAACGCAGGAGCGAGAAGGCGGCAACCGCCAGAATGCCAAAGACGACGTAGCCGACGGCGGAGGGATCGGGGGAGAGCAGTTTCAACTTGGCAAACCCGCTGAGCGCGGCGCTCTGCTTCAGGAGGCCTGTATCGTTAAGCTGGGAGATCTCACGGGTTGCGTCGTCGAAACAACCTAGCGGAACCATCTTGTAGGAGTAAACATCCGAGGACATGCTGCCGAAATTATAGAGGGTCCATGAGCTCGAGACGAACGCCACCCCGAGGGCGATAACAACAGCGGCGAGCAGAATCCAGAAAAAACGGCGGATACGCAAGCCGGCATCATCCGCCATCTTCACACTGGTTGCCACAAAGGGCATCAAGCATTCGCGCGGGTCCTGACAGAGAATGGTGCTGAGGTAGAAAACGTAGACGATAGGGCCAGGCCCAAGCGCGGCGGGCCCCATCAGCGAGACCAGCATGCTGGCGGGCGCCCAGCCGGCCTGCATAAACGGAATACCCGTCTCACAAATGATGCGGGTGAAAACCAGGAAAAGCAACATCAGGGTCAATGAGAACAGGATGGCAATAAACCAGTCGAGCCCCATAATGACGAGGGTGGCCACCAGACCCGCCGAAGCAATCACCAGAATGCGGGCGGCGAAGACGGCGGTCGACTCCTGAGTGAGCGCCTTCTGGAACGTGAAGGCCTTGCGGAATACCGGCCAGTAATAGGCACGTCCGGTATAAAGCAGGATCAGTCCGTAACCGATGTAGGCGCCGGAATAGGAGAAGGCCAGGTCATTCGCCGCCAACGGGGTACCGGTGATGGTGAAAAACCAGCTCGCGGCGATGGCTAGCATAATACTGGAAAGCCCCATAGTCAGACTGATCTCAGATGAAACAAAGTAGGCCAGGCCGATCACGGCGAAGAAAATGATCTGATGGGAAAGACTCCCGGCAGAAGGAACATTATAAAGGATGGGGAATTTAGAGTTCCAGTCCATGGTCCAACTCTTGATATTGGGCAGGATCACGCTGAGACCGGGGACGTACTCCGGAAACCACTGGTGCAAATAGTCAACCCCGTAGAGCGTAAAAACAGGCGTGAACCCCCACCAGAAAAGACGGGACCGGAACAGGTCGGGAAGGCCCCTGCCCTTCTCGCGTCTGACGAAGGAAGAGGCCACCTGGGCGAGAGGGTAACTGAGTTGTTCGTGATGCGCCCACTGCTGGTGAACCAGAAAATAGAGCGCCATCACCGTGATACTGGTGAGAATAATGAGCGGACCCCAGTAGACCAGCGGACCCAGCCAGGCGGCGAACGGAACCTCACGCAGGCCGATGTTGCTGGCGCCCTGCGCGAGCCCGGTGAAAAAGCCGTTGTAGACGTTCTCGTCCATATGCACAATGCCATGGACAAAGGATGGGGCAGGATGGGGAAACAACTTGGCTGGCAGATAGCCGAGAATATCAAACTTCTCCCACTCGGTACGACCCCCAGTGCTCAGATAGTACCAGGGAAGTACAAGCTGACGATGGAAGTAGCGGAACAGACCGGAGGTGGGAGGGAAACAGGCCATCAGGGTCATGACCATGACGACCAGAAGTTCCCGCGAACTCAGCGTGAGGGCGGGTACATACTTACTCCAGAATCCGTTCCAGACTACGCCGATGACAAACATGTAGAAAAAAGCACCAATAGGCAAATGCATGCCGACCAAAGGCGGCCAGAAAGAAATCTTGCTGTCATGGAAACCCGCAAGCCCGGAGATGAGACAAATTCCAAGGAGGCCGAAAAGAACTGACTTAATGGTCAGGGCGCGCTCAGGCTCTTTAGAAATTTCGGTCGACTCATTCATACTCAACGTTTCAAAACCTTTATTCAGTAGGATAAATCCATGGGCAAAAATCGTTTCACATTATTACAATGAATCATAAAGGAACAACAATAAATCTAGTCTGTCTGGAAAAATAAACGCCACAAATCACTAATATGTATTACCTGATTTCATTTATCTTGTAATTGTTTTACGCTATTGTGTATTTATGAATTGTGTCAAGGGGATAATCCAAGTGTAAAATGATCATTTGTGCAAATTGACAGGACATCATCATGACAATTAATAAAACATGTAAGCATTCAGTGGTTGTTATGGCAACTCTGGTAGCAACCGCCTTCTGGGCCTTGGCCCTCGGAGCGGAACAGGTAAACATTACGAACACGATCCCAGAATCTGCCTTGGAACCCGCAGCCACAGGCAAACCGCTTGCTATTCGATACAAGCTCCCCGCCCCAGGTCGAACATCGATTGCCATCTATGACGCACAAGGTCACCTCGTGCGTGAACTCACCCGCGGCGTGCCGCGCAAGGCTGGACGTCAACAGGAGTTATGGGATACCCGTGACAACAACGGCAAACCGCTCCCGCCCGGCGACTATTCCTGGAAAATGCTGACAACACCGGGTTTGCACATCCAATACCTAATGTCTTTCGGGTCAAACTATCCCATCAAGGAGAGCGAACCCTGGTGGGCTTTAGGCGGACCGGGGACCCATGGCGGACCGCAAGCTGTGGCCAGCGATGCATCCGGTTTCTATGTCGCCACGTTTACGGAAAACATTGAGGCCTGCCTGATCAAGCTGAGCCCGGACGGCAAGACCCGCCTCTGGAGCGCCAAGGCCCCCGACGCTTGGGAAGGCGGCTATGCCCTCGCTTGCAATAGCAACACGCTGTGCATGCTGGGGAATGGGCGTGCCTGGTTCTATGACGCTACGACAGGGGCCAAGAATAATACTCCACTGAATCTGAAGTGGCAGCCGGAACCAAAGGATAAGCAGGAACCTAAAGGGCCGACGGACATCTCCATGGCCGACGGAATCCTGGTGGCCGTCTATCCGGGATGGAATGTGGCACGATGGGTTGACCTGTCAAAGGGAACTGAAGTTGCGAAAACATCCGTGATGGAGCCAGGCGGCGTGGCTTTGGCGCCCGACGGCGTCACCGCTTACGTCAGCAGCAGCAACGCGATTCTCAGGGTGTTGCGCGACGGAACCAGCACCGTGCTGGTGAAGGGATTAAACCGACCCGGTCGGGTGCGCCTGGACGCTCAAAGAAATGAACTCTGGGTGTATGAGTCGGGAACGCAGCAGATCCACCTCTTCGATCTAACGGGTAAATCGCTCCGTGTGTTGGGGGCCGAGGGGGGCCGGCGGGACGGACTTTACACACCTGAAGCGCAGCGTAGTTTTGCCGGTGTCAGTGACCTGGCGACCTGGAATGGTGAGCTCTGGGTGGCAGAAGCCCATGCCGGTCCGCGCCGCGTGGCTCATTTCAAAAACGATGGAAGTCTTGTGGACGAATGGTATGGCGGCCAGGTCTGGGCACCCTGGGTCGCGCCCGATCCGGCAGATCCCAATGTGGTGTGGATGCCGACCCAATGGGGCTCCATGATGCGCGTGATTCTGGATCCAGCTAAAAAGACTTGGAAGGTCCATTCAGTTTATGCCACTGGCGGTCTTGCCGGTGGGTTGATCGGCGGCCACGCCAACGCCCAGATCTGGGAGGCAAAGCGGCTTAACGGCGGGCAACTTTACCTGTTCCGGCAAGGCACTGCGCCGATGGTTATACGCGTGGATGAAAAGAATTGGAAATTGATTCCGGTAACAGCCATGTTCTTGCATATCCAGCACTATAAGGCCGAAATGCCCAAATTGTTGGTGGAATGGAGCGCAGGAAAGGATGCCGCCATCTGGATTGACACCAACGGCGATGGCGAGCCACAAAAGGATGAAATGCAATTTCTGGATAGCTCCGCCGGGTGGACCGGAGGTGGCGACGCTGTGGACGCTTTCGGCAATTACCTGCATGTGCGGGACGGCATCCGGCAGTTTCCACTGACTGGGTGGAATTCTGTTGGAGCCCCCCTATACGGAGAATTTCCCGCCGGGAAAGCGGTCGCGACGTTTCCGGCACGATTCAGGGGTGGCGATCCGCGCTGGTCAATTTTCCTCGCCCGCAACGAAAAGGGCGAGTTGCTGGCGGCGTTGAATAACGAAGTTCACGGCTGGGGACAATCGAAAGACGCGTTCTTTGTCCGGTACGATGCGAACGGAAAAGAACTCTGGCAGGCGGGCGGCAAAGGCAATGAGCCCGGCCAATGCGATGTCTTCCGCCGGGTGCTGGGCGAGGCACATGGCTGCGTGGCGGTGAATAATTTCTCCTGCGAATGGGCCAGTGAACGATTTCCACGCACCTATGTCTGGGACCGGGACGGCCTGTGGGTCGGCGGCCTGTTCGACCAGCCGGACCTCAATGGCATCCCGGCACCGCTCTATGCGGCAGGTGGCGAGGCGCTCGCCGGCGTGATCCGGGAAAATCCCAAGACCAGCGAGGTGTTGCTCTATGCGCACTGGCTGAACGAAGGCCGGCTCTACCGGGTGACGGGCTGGGATCATTGGGAGCGGGCGAACGGGAAGATCCGCCTGAAGAAGACGGCTCCAGCCATGAAGCCAACCGATGACCCGTGGGCTGAAGTGCCCGCCGGACATGGCACCGGGCTATTGGCGCGCTATTGGAATAATAGTGAATGGCAAGACGCACCGGCCTTACAGCGCGTTGAGAACCCGGATGTGGACTTCGGCGTTGGCAACGAACACCGGCCCGCCGCCGTGGCAGGAGGCCGTTACAGCGCGCAATGGACCGGCTTCATTGAGCCGCGCCGCACCGGCCTCCATTGGTTCAAGGTCGAACGGGCCCGCGGCCGCGTCGAGATCGACGGCAAGTATGTAGCCGGCGATGACGGGAGCCCGGGAACGCCTTTCTCACCGCCGTTGCAAGCCGTCCGCGATAACCTGATCTATCTGGAAGCGGGGAAACGGTATCCGATCCGCCTGTATTTTACCGACGCACTCACGCATCCCTCCGTCAACAAGGGGCTCGGATTGTTCTGGCAGGAGCCCGGGAATCGCGACTGGAAGGTTGTGCCGCAGGTGCAACTCTACCCGGAAGAAAGCCCCTCGAAAAAATGAAACAACACTGACACGATATCCGATCACAAGGAGCACATAAAGTTATGACCAAGAAAAGTCTGCATATCACGAACCCGGCGGCATCAATGAAACTCTGTCTCGACGACCGTATCCTGGGCAGTATCATCGGCGCCGCCGTCGGCGATGCCCTGGGCGCACCCTGCGAGTGCATGCACTACCAGAGAATCCTCAAGGAATACGGGGACTTCAAGGGCTTTGCTGATCTGGAAGCCGTCAAGGCGGGCTGGCTGCCACTCGGCGGCGTCACAGACGACACAGTCTTGGCCGATCTTCTGATTGACGCCATCATGTTGAATGATGGCGTACTGGATGCCCACCTCTTCGCCAGGCAATGGGAACAATTTGAAACGCCCATCCCCAATCCCGATGGGGGCGACCCTATTAACCGCTTGAACAAAATGCATTGGATCGAACGCATTCCCTATATGCGGAATAACCTGCGCGAGATTAACAAACGCGAACTCGGCCATGGCGAAGCGAATGCCACAAATGCAGTCATGTATATCGGCCCCGTCGGCTTGCTGTGCGCCGGGGACCCCAACAAGGCGGCGGTAATGGCCGCCGACGTCACTTCCGTCAATCAACACGGTGCCCCGCGCGATGTGGCGGCCGGCTATGCGGCCGCACTCGCCGAGTGTTTCGTTTCTGGCGCGACGGTGGAGTCGGTCATCGAAACCGGCCTCGGATTCACCCGTGATTTCCTCCAGACACGCCAGATGGCGGCCATGCTCGACCTGGCCCGGAAATGCCGTGATTGCGATGAATTTGTCCGCCGTTATTACACGGAAATTATCGGTCCGGTATTGCCGTTCCAGGATATCGAGCATCTGGACAAGATGCATTGGAAATACAAGGATGACCTGACCTGCATCAGCTGGAATTCCGCCGAAGTTCTGGGACCCACCCTCGCGACGTTCCTGATCACGCGGGGTGAAGATGCGCCGGCCATGATGCTGGCCTGTGCCAAAATTGGACGCGATGCCGATACCATTTGCCGCTGTGCCGGCGGGCTTATGGGCGCCTGGCGTGGACTGGATTGTATTCCCGCCGATTGGCGCGAATACGTTCTCGCCCGCAATCGCTGGCTTAAACTTGAGGAAAAAGGCAAGGCTCTGTCCGCGCTGGTCCGCCGGCGCGCCGAGTCGTTAGGAAAACAATTGACCCGTCTCAGCGATTGAAAACAGGAACCTATATGGCAAATGAAAATAAAGTCAGTGACTTCAATGTGTGTTGTGACCCCGCAACCGGCCGGGTGAACTCGGTTACGTTGTACGGCGAGGAACTGTTGAACCAGACCGACCCCTGTCCCGCCGAGTTGCGGGTGAACGGGCTACCCCTGAAAACCCGGCTTTACCAGTCGGCAGGCGCAACGATGCCGTTGGAACGGAATGCACGATTAAAAGGCGAACGCTTCACCGATCACTTCTCGGGCTATGGGTTGGTCATCTCCCGCTCCATGGGAATAAGGGAATATGCCAAGCATCCCTGTTTCGGTGTCCATTACCTGATCCGACGCGAGCTCGCCGACATGACGGATCTCCCCTGCCCCGGTCCCGGCGGACCGGTCGTTGAGGCGCCGCTGTTTGTCGATACGTTCTCGCTCATGAACTGGAATTGGAAATTCTGGGGCGACGACACGCGCATGATCTTCCCCTCTGCACACTCAGGCGGCCCAAGCGACGAGTTCGGACACGTCGGGCACGAGGACGATACTCCCGAGAATGCCAAGAAGTTCATGCAGAATGTCTGGCGCCGGATCTACCCCGGTGTGATGACCATTCACGGTGGTATGTTCTACAATGCCCGCACGGGGCATTGGGTCGCCATTACCTGCCGCAAACCGCCCGTGGGCTATATCCTAAACATTGAGGATGCCGGCCGCGGAGTCGGTTATGATTTCACGCTGCATGCACCCTTCGGGATCGGTGACTCACTGCAGATGCCGGAGGTAACGATGTACTTCGGGCGTACCCGCGAAGAGATGATGCGATTCATCGCCGACTACATCACCTTCTATTACGTTGAACCTCCCAAGTGGCTTTTCCAGACGCTGTGGGGCGAAGGACTCGCCTGGAACAACAAACCCACCTGGACGGAGCAAGCCGACTACTGGAATCAACGGCTCGCTTCAGGCGAAGTCACCGGCATCAGTTACTGCCTCGTGACTAACCGCCCTGTCTGCAGCGGCACCACGCCGACCGGCTACGAACCGGACCCCAAACACGGGTCGATCGAAGAGTTCAAGACCATGTGCCGGCGAATCACCGACAAAGGAGTACCCCTGCTGATCTGGATGTCGCACAGCGGACTGATGCCGCAGGGCGGAGCCGATATTGATGACGACTGGTTTATCCGCGGGATTGACGACCGCGTCTGCGCCTCGTGGGGCAGTGTCGATGGCGGCATGGTTCACTGCAATCCCGGGCACCCCGGTTATATCGAGTACACAAAGAAATGGATCCGATTCTACATGAAAGAATGCGGCGCGAAGGGCTTCTTCCTGGATTGCCTGGGCTGGGCTTTTCCACCGGACTACCGCCCACGCTCCTTCATGCGTTACCCCGGCGACACCAACCGCATGGCCATCAAGTTTATTGAAGAAGTCTACGCCTGCGTTAAGGAGTGCGATCCGGAAGGCGTGCTGTTTGGCGAAGGCACCACATTCGATGCCCCGGTGAATCTGGCGAGCGTCCATATGAATCCCATACGAAAACCCGGTGGAATGGGACCCCGTGATTTCCTGCTCTCCTTGAATGCGTACGGTTCCAAGCGAATCGTTCTTGACCAAGGACCACGCCTTTCCGCAGGCGCGGGCATGGTGTCCGTAATCGAGGGTCCGGAGGGGGCCGCCAAGAACCGGTATATGGCCACATTGCTGAAGGAGAAAGGCAGGCGCGACGCATTCACGGCCTTACCCGGGGATCTGGGAATCATGGCGCAGGAAAAACTGTTGGTTGTTCCCCTGCTCGACGGGAAGATGGAATACCCAGAGTTCCGATTGCCGGCGCCATGGGAAAAGGTGAAGACGCTCGTCGAAGTAACCGACAGCTCTCGCATCATACGCGAAGCCGACGGCTTTTTCCGAAAGGCGCTTGCTGGCATCTATCGCATGGAGTGACGTGAGTCTTGCCAAAAGAGTGCTTGCTTTTCATGACGGCTTGATGTACGAATGCCGTACATTAACACAAGCACTTTTTTCGGGAGACATGAACGCCACCCTCACATATACTCCGGGCATTAACAGAACTGAGGAAGGTCTTATGCCCAAGAAGAACACAACGGATATTTCAGGTTTCGGAGCAAGGCTGGTCGATTTGCGTAAGGCGGCGGGATTCACACAACTGGAACTTGCCCAAGCACTCGGCGTGTCACGGCGCATGATCGCCTATTACGAAGGCGAGACCGAGCACCCCCCTACCACCATCCTGCCACGCCTGGCCCAGGCACTCGGCGTTTCCGCCGATGAACTCCTCAACGGGGGAGGCCGGCGCGAAGCGCCGCCGGTACCAGCCAGCATCCGGCTGCAACGCAAGTTGCAACAACTGGAAAAACTCGGTGCAAAGGAACGTCGCCAGGCCATGCAGATGCTGGACATGTTTATCGAACGCGGCCAACTGAAGAGGCAGGCATGAAAAAAACGATCTATCCACTGGCAGACAGTACGAAACGCAAAGCATGTGTCCGGGAAGTTTATAACGAGGACGACATCCATATCGTCGAGGGGGATTCCCGCCGGGCACTGGCGAAGATCGAGAACAACACCTTCCAATGCTGCATCACCAGCCCGCCCTACTGGGGTCTGCGCGACTATGGCCGCGAGTGTGTGGGGATTGAACTCAACCCTGAGTATGTGAAGATTGCCCTGGGTCGGATCGACAAGGTCGGCCCAACGTTGCCGCTTTATGCGGTTGCAAACTCCCATTGAGCATGAACTGTACACAGGGCTTTGTTCAAGTGCCGGATCTGAAGTTTACGCTCTGATCCGGCATCAAAATACAGTTCGAACTTCAGGTTTCCATCGGCATCCGTGACACGGCAATACCCTGGCCGGGTTTCCTGCTTGGTCTTGCGTTGGATTTCGAGTTTGCCTTCCCCAGCTTCCTGTAATAACGCCTTGGGGATTTCCACCAGTTCGTACCGCCAGCAAGTCGGATCCTTGGACAGGCAACGCAAGTGGAGCTGTTGCTCGGTCAACTCGCGTAATGCCACCGCCAGCCGATCCACTCGCACCATGATTTCCGTCGTTGTCATAGCGGTGCACTGTAATGGAACATCGGCCCTTTCTCAATCAACTTCGCCAACTCAGCCCACATCACCATCCGGGTTTCCGCTGGCCGCACACCCTGAAAACACGATCTGAAGCGCTTCAGATTCATTTTTAGCCGCTTTTTCCTCCCCTGCGTTGAGCCTGCTGGACCGTTACCACCGAAGCCAAAAACCAATGCTAAATGCGTTTAGCACGGGCGTCAGTTTGCCAATGACCCCTTCTTCTTCTCGGAGAACACCGACACCCTGATCGTGGCCCTCAGGAACACAGACACTTAAAATGATGGGAGCCGGCTCCGATTTCGACCTGTTGGCCGTCAGGCTTTAGAACCGTCGCCGTTGAGTGCGGCGGAATTTCCACGTCCCAGTTGAACTGATTGTTTTTCACCGTCCAGGCGGAACTGATCCGCCCTTGCGGGCTATCGTAGTGGGCCTCGACCCAATCGAGGCCGGGAACGGGATGGGGTGCGAGCAGGATATGCTTGAACCCGGGGATTTCAGGATCCGGAGCGATGCCGGCAAGATATTGATACATCCAGGCGGAGATGTCGCCGAACATAATGTGGTTAAGGGAGCTGTCGCCAATCCAGGCCTCCCATAAGGTGGTGGCCCCTTGCGTAATCCAATGTCCCCAGCCGGGAAAGTCGGTCTGGGAGAACATCCGGTAAGCCAGGGCGACATGCCCGTGGGCCGCCAATGCCCGCGGAACATACTTGGCACCCAGAATACCAAAGTCGATTTTGCACCCGTTGGCCTCAACCGCTTCCACGAGCTTGGCGACAACCTGCGCCTTTTGGGAATCCTCAACCAGCCCCTGGTATAAGGCACACCCGAGCGCCATCATTTCGCCTTTGGCATAAATTCCGTCTCCCCGGTAGAACCGCTTATTGAATGCCTGCCTGATGTCCAGGGCAAGCGCCTCGTAATGAGACTGATCGTTATGACGACCAACAATTCCGGCGAACTTCGCAAGGGTCAGGACATCGACATAGTAGTAAGCCGTAGAGGTGACAGCTGGATCGGCCATACGCGCCCCGTCAACATGGCACCAGTCGCCCAGCCCGAAGGACACAATGTGGTCAGTGGCCATCGAGGAGCAGAAGTCCACATACCGCTTCATGGCATCATAATTCGCGTAGATCGCCGTCGTATCGCCGGTGTAGAGATAGACATACCAGGGGATCAGAATAAAGGCGCTGTCCCATGCCGGGCCGCTCCCCCAGTTGTATCCCCAGCCGGAGGTGGGCACGATTCCCGGAAGTTGTCCATTCGGGCGCTGCGCATCCGCGATCGTTTCCATCCACTGATTATAGGAACTGCCGGCCGCAAAATTATAAAGGCCCGTTTCTGCCGCCAGATTGGCATCCCCCATCCACCCATTCTTTTCCCGATGAGGACAATCGGTGGGAATCCCCACAAAATTTCCGATATATGACCATACGGTATTCGTCTGGAGTTTCTGCAAAATGGGATGGGAGCATTCAAAACGGCCAATCCGGGGGAACGCAGTATGCACCACACGCCCTTCGACCTTATGGATTTCCGCCGCGCCCCTGATGCTGACATACTGGAAACCGTGATACGTGAAGCGCGGTTCCCAAACCTCAACCCCATCCCCCTTGAGGATATACCGGTCTGTCTGGAAGTCGCCCCCTTTAATGAAGCAGCCTATGTGGTCCTGATCGACGGCGCGATCCTTCAGTCGCTCCCCGTATTTGAGAATCACTTCTGTTCCAGCCGCCCCTGAGACGGCGATCCGCGCCCAACCCACCATGTTCTGTCCAATGTCATAAACGCGGTCTCCATTATCAAGCATCCATGATTGTGCTGCCGGCAGGGTCTGCATGACTTTGCAGGGAGGCATGGTCTGGGGCTCGACAACCCCTCCGGGGCCCATCACCTGAGCCGCCGCCTGCCAGGCCTGATCATCAAAGTCGGACGCCAACCAGTTCCCCAACTCCAAACGGGCATCATAGGTTTCGCCATTGCGCAGCCCATCGAAAATGATGGGGCCGGAGGCCGATTTCCAAGAGGTATCCGAGCCCAGAATCATTTGTCCATCCACTTCAAGTTCGAGCAGCAGCTTGGGATAGTCGAGCCAGACCGCCTTGTCAAAATGCCACATTTCGGGCGTATGACAGTTATACCAGCCGTTGCCAAGAATCACGCCCAGCACGTTCTCACCCGGCCGCAAGGCACGGGAGACATCATAAGTGACGTAGTGCGCACGTTTGTCATATTGGGTGACGACAGGATCAAGGACATGATCCCCAACCTTCGCACCATTCAAATAAAGTTCATAGTAACCCAACCCGCAAATATGAATTTCGGCTTTCCCACCCGCCTTGCAGGCGAAGGTCTTGCGGAAATACGGAGCAGGAAAAACAGTCGCACGCCAATCGACCTTCGTTTTCCCCGGCGCGGCAATCCAAATCGCTTTTCCATTTTGTTTCATACTGTCCAAATCTCCTTGTTTTACCCGCTCTATAGTGATCACAGATAAGTTTATCCAATAGGTTTGATCGTGACATTATCATGAGGATCATGTCACGATCAAAACCATGAAAGACACACTGTTGCAACCCGTTTTACCTGGAGTTTGGAAAATTCGTCTTGGACAAAATCCGGAAGCATTCTCTCCGGTAAACGCCCGGGTTGCCCCGGTACAAGCGGCAGGCTTAGTCGAATTGCCCGCAGTGGCCAATCCGCCCATGGACCTCACCGCGATCCGGGCCAGGAAACAGAAACGCGGACTTATTGTGGAGTTGCCGCTGGGCAGCGAAGAAGTTTATGGCTTCGGTTTGCAATTAAAAAGCTTTCGCCAATCGGGAAAGAAAAAAACGATCCGGGTCAATAGCGATCCGATCTCCGACACGGGCGATGCGCATGCGCCAGTCCCGTTTTACGTAACCTCGTCAGGATACGGCGTCCTGGTCGACACCGCCCGGTATGCCAGTTTTTATGTCGGATCCCATCAAGCGCCGGAAACCTATGCAAGCGCTCCCATACCGCTCACCTCCTCCTATTCCGCCACCGGCACGGAGGGACTCTACGGCACCGGCGCCAAGGCCGCTCAGCATGTTGTCGTCGACATCCCTCATGTTGAAGGGGTGGATGTCTATATTTTCGGCGGGCCGTCCATGCTGGATGCCGTGCGGCGTTACATTCTTTTCTCAGGTGGCGGTGCTCTGCCTCCGATGTGGGGACTTGGCATGTGGTATCGGACCTATGGAAAATTCAATCAGGAAGAGGTTTTGAATCTCGCCCTTGAGCTGCGGTCGGCCAAAATACCCTGTGATGTCCTGGGCCTTGAACCGGGATGGCAATCGCACTCCTACTCCTGCAGTTATCGCTGGAATCCCGAGAAATTTGACAACCATGCCTCCCTGCTTGCCGAACTTCACAACCTCCACTACGAGGTCAATCTATGGGAGCACGCCTTCATCAATCCCGCCTCGCCGATCTATGCTGAAATGCAGCCTTATTCCGGTTCCCTGGCGGTGTGGAAAGGGCTGGTTCCTGATTTCTCCATTCCCAAGGCGAGGGAGATTTTCGCCGACTATCATGAAAAAGAATTCATCAAAAAGGGCATCGGCGGGTTCAAACTGGACGAGTGCGATAATTCGGATTTCATCTCGTCGCCCTGGTCCTTTCCCGAGCACACCGAATTCCCGGGCGGAATGGATGGCGAGCAGATGCATTCCCTGTTCGGCACCCTGTATGCCCAGACGATCTGGAACGCTTTCCGCAAGAACAATCTCCGGACTCTCAGCCAGGTCAGAGCCGGGCATGCCCTTTCTGCGCCGCTTCCGTTCGTGCTCTATAGCGATCTCTATGACCAGGCTGACTTCCTGCGGGGCGTGGTGAATTCCGGCTTTACCGGCCTGCTATGGTCGCCCGAAGTGCGCCAATGCGCTTCGGTTGAAGATCTGCTGCGGCGGCTTCAGATGGTGGTCTTTTCCCCGCAAGCGCTGATCAATGCCTGGATGGTCCCGATCACTCCCTGGCGGCAATTTGACTATGCGAAAAACCACTTGGGGGAATTGCACGCGGACTGGCAAAAAATCGAAGCCAAGGTCCGCGAGTTATTCGAGTTCCGGATGCAGTTGATTCCCTATCTGTATAGCGCGTTTGCCAACTACCATTTTTCAGGCATCCCCGTTTGCCGGCCGCTGATCCTGGATTACCCGCAGGATCCCGAGACTTACAATATCGACAATCAATATATGCTCGGGGCAAGCCTGCTCGTGGCACCCATGCTGACAGGTCAGACCAAACGCCGCATCTATCTGCCCGACGGAGAATGGGTCTCCTACGCCGACCGGAAACAATTTACCGGGAAACAATGGATCGAGATTGACGCCGACCTTTATATCATTCCGTTTTTCGTGAAGCTCAACACCCTGCTCCCTCTGGCCGACCCCAGGCAGGCGGTCGGGAATGATCCCAAATTTTCTATCACGGTAAAAGTTTTCGGTGATGGGCCTATCACGCCTTTCCGGTTATATGCGGATGATGGCGCCACGTTTGATTATGAAAAAGGCCAATACGGCTGGCTTGAATTGAACTGGGATGCACAACAAGGCGGCCGGTCCCACATTGAAAAGACGGTTCCCCCGGACCGATATGACATACAGAAGTGGGAGACTGTGAATTACCACTATTAGGATACACAAGCTCGTTCCCTGGCACTCTTCGCGTTCCTCCACATAGCCACGGTATTTGACCGCTCCGCCCGCCCGCGCCAGAATCTCCTCTCGATCCAACCACTCAGGGGCGTCCCCGCAAAAGGTGAGCCGAAAGTTCAGCTAAAAGGCGTATCTCATTTCTCCTTCAGACTGCGGAGCGGCGCAAGCGCCGGCCCTACATTTGTTCGACAGGCTGCTGGCCGCCCTTCTATGACGGCTGTCAAGTGGTTCGACTCAATTACCACCTCTTATTTATCTTCCTGAAAAAGTGCAATTAATTGCACTTTTTGGTGCTACTGGTGTCCCTACTACGCCTACTCCTTTACCGGCCTTATTTGCCAAGAAAGGAGCATTGCCGACGATTGAGGCGCCCACGGTCTCCATTGCTCCATATAACCCGTGGGAAGGGGTTATGAAGGGAAACGGGCTGGGGTCATTTCCGCTGAAAAAGCCATTCGTAGATGGCAGAGGCAAAGCACCATTGGGTCAGTCCAGCGATTGTCGCAAAGACCACCATAAATACGGCGGGGATGAATGCCAGCCAGTAATTGCCGACAAGGAACCCGATACCGCTCACGATATACATAACCCCGCCGATGGCACAGCCGAACCTTCTCGGGGAGCCGTGCGTTGGTATTGGTGGCGTGTGGAACAGGTGTCGCAGAGTAGCATTGTAAAGGCGGTCATAGATACTGCGGGCGGTCATTCCTCCCGTTAGCGTCAGGATGCCGAGGGCAATAAAGAACCATCCGCTTCCCAGCCACAATCCCGTAATGCCCGTGATCACGCAGGGACAGAGGAAACCGCCGATGGGCAGGATACCCTGCAACCAGATGCCCATTGTCCCAAAAACGGCACAACTTAAAGGCGTCCACCGTGCCAGGGTACCGAGTTGCTGAACACCCTCGATGTCCTTCTGGCAAAACCCCTGCATCAACAACAACTTTCGTGTGCTACTTTTCATCTCATCGTCTTATTTGGATATATTGGGATATTACTCTATATCCGCGCCTGTCGTAGTGACCGTCAGTTTTCCGTGTTTGACACCCCTGGCAGCGATAAGTTGATCAGCCACCTTCCTCACCACGCCTGACTTACCCCTCACCGCCAAGACCTCCATGCAGTTGTGGTGATCAAGATGGACATGCAGAGTGGAGAGGATCACTTCCTGGTGGTCGTGTTGGATGTCGGTCAGAAGTGCCTGAACGTTCCGCTTGTGATGGTCGTATACCAGGGTAATGGTGCCCGCGATCTCATGATTCCCTTCCTCGCCAAGGTGTTCAACCAAATGATCACTGACCATGTCGGCCACTGCTTGAGACCGGTTGACATACCCCTTTGATTTCACCATCAGGTCGAGCTTGCGCACCAGCCCCGCAGGCATGGACAGGCTGAATCGGCTTACCTTCTCTTTTTTCATAATCCTCCTTGTTCAATATTTTTTCCGATCATAAAGCCCACCTCATTTTGGAGCAATACTTGACATCACTCAATAAATGGTGTTACCTTTTTTATTTATGGTAACACTATTTGAGAAGTTTATGACATTTTGTTGTTTTTCTTTGCGAGCGATACGCCCGTATACGAATGCCCGAAGGGACTCGTTCGAGGGCTTCACATTGGTGGAACTGCTTGTTGTCATAAGTATCATTATGCTCCTCGGGGCACTTCTGGCACCAGCGTTATCCCGCGCCAGAGCCATGGCGCAACGGACCAAATGCATGAGCAATCTGCGCCAAATCGGAATGGCCACACAACTGTATGTCAACGATTATGGTGCCTATCCGTCGGCTTGGCAAAGCAGCACAAGCCGGTGGATGGACCTCATCAAGCCGTATTTGGAAAAGAAGTCCTATGTCTATCGGTGTCCCAGCGATCCTGTTCAAGCCACTTTGCCATGGGATCCGGATATCACCATGAGCTATGGAATGAATTGCTTCAATTTCGGCGGAAATGACCATTGTTTCTGGTATGGCGTCGGCGATAACAACGTGGCAAGCCCGAGCGGCACGATCCTTTTCGCCGACTGTGATCCGGGACTGTATTACTGCGGCGGTGGTGGCGTCTTCCATGACCCCGTAAACCATGTGGCCTACCGCCATGCGGGCGTCACTTTCTGCGCCGCTTTCTGCGATGGACACGTTGATGCATTAAAAATAACAACGCAGGCGAATTGGGATGCCTCAAAATAAGGGGGATACGAGATGAATCAGGAAAGACTGTTTAATAAAGCGGTGTTGGCAATGGGGCTTGTCATGGTGACGGGAATGGCTAACGCCGGTTATGTCCAGTATGGGGCGGGAATGCAGGCCATCATCACGGGGGCGGTGGAGAATGCGGCGCTTAACGTTCAAACAACTAACACCTGGCGCAATACAGCAACCGCCCTGCCTTATACGACTCAAGCCAGTTTTGCCTTACCTCTATGTGATTCCTTTGTCAATTCACGGCTTGTCATGACCGTCTGGGGAGCAACCCGCGATTATCGTTATGCCCTCACGGTCTGTGTGAACGGCATAACGAATTCTGCCACACCCATGATCATTGGCGGAACGGGCGACTCCAATTCAGTCTTTGTGGCCTCAAATGCCTGCGCCTATGGGACTGGTTCCGGCGTTTGGCTGGTGACTGTGCCCATACCGACCAATACTTTATACACCAACGGAACCCCTAATAATGTCTCTGTAACGTCCGCCTATGGTGACGGACCGTCGTACGATGATGGGCGCATCATCCATCTGACATTGATGACTGTTTATCAGAAGGCGTCATTGTTCAACCAGTTTTCCTACGTCATCGCGGAAGGTTCCGGCGACATCTACAAGAGCCAGTCCGGTGCGACGAATAGCGTGTCAGCCGCATTGGGTGCCCTCGACATCGGTGATTCGCTCTCCGCAAGGCTTTACGCCCTCTACACATATGGCGATTCCAATCAGAATGACCGGCTCTATTTCAATGGCATACAGAACGGCACAGACGACGTGGCGAACAAACAGAACAACTTTACTGCCCTGACCTATGTTCCGGATCTTGTTTCGTTCAATGTGACCAATCTGCTTCCCACCAATGTCGTCAGGTTCAGTGTCTCGACGAACGAAATTTCCGGAACCTGCGAGACATCCCTCCGCCCGCAAGCAGTGGCTTTAGGAATTACGAGGGAACCCGTGTTCACCGTCCGGAATTTCTGCATATCGGAATCCGGCGCGGCAACCTTCGATTGGATCGCAACAACGGCACGAACCTATTCGGTTCAGTCATCCACCAATCTTCTCTATACGAATGGATGGAACAATCTGCAAGGATATGCGGATATCCCCGGCACAAATGGTCTTATGCATATCCTGGCCACGGCCACTAACACCGGAACGGTATTCTTCCGTCTGCTGAAGCAATGATTCCCTCACATCACATAAAAACCTGCCTGCTAACTCTCCTGCTCGGCTTGACGTCGAGTCTGATGTCCTGCCGCCCGAATCAGGAACAAGCCGCGGGGCTTCCTCAAACTCCGGGGATACAGGATATGACTTCACGGATGGTCTACATCACGAAATCCCCCTCGAACATTCTCAGTCTCTGCGCATCGGCAACGGACACCATCATTGCGATGGGAGAGCGTTCACGTCTGACCGCCATTGACGAATACGGGCGCGTCGTGCCTCAAACAGAAGGGATTCCAGTTATAGGACGGGGAAGCGCCATTTCTTCAGAGGAAGTGATCGCCCGACACATCGACCTCGCCTTCATTTGGTGGTATCAGGACGATGTGGCCCGACAACTTGCGGGACTGGGTGTGCCGGTAGTGCGTTTGCGCAGTGGGCGTGCCTCTGAAGTGCCAGGCATGATCCGCCTGATAGGCGACTGCCTCACTAACCGCGAGGCGGCGGACCAAATCGCAAAACCCGTCGAGGCTTTCCTACAAGTTCCCCTCAAGACGCCCATTTCCGTGCCGCGTGTCTATCTGGAGCTCTATGCTCCTTTCAAAACCTCCGGGGCGGAAACCTATGCTAACGACTTGATTGAGATGGCGGGCGGGTCCAACGTTGCTGCGGGGACAACCGGAAATGTCCTGCTTTCACCGGAACTGCTCATTCAATCCAATCCGGAAATAATCCTGTTTCTCAACCAGCCTCACGCCAGTTCAACGATTGAACAAAGGGGTGGTCTTGATGCCCTTTTGGCAATTCAGTCAAAGCGAGTCTATCCCATCAACCGATATTGGCTTGTTGCCGGATCGGGAATGCCCCAAGCCGTCGAACAACTTAGAATGATTCTGCAATCAACCAACCAAACAGGAGGCATCAATCATGGCGTTCCACAAGGTCACCTATAACGAGAAATACCGTTTTGCCACATTGCACAACCAGGGCTGCACTTTCCAATGCCAAGTTTGCAGTTATAAACTCCGCAGCGGTGCCGACGGCACACCCGGACTCGGCTTCCCCGCACCTGAACAGTTTCTCAGTCTTGATGAACTAAAACAGGCTCTGCGATCCGTCCCTCTGGATAAGGTATTTTTCATGGGAGGCGAACCCACGGTCGCCCGGGAACTCCCGACGATGTTGGACTTCGTCCGGAATGAACTTGGGGTTAAAACCTATCTGGGCCACACCAACGGAAGCAAACTGCCGCTCCCGAACCTTAACGGTGCCAATGTGGGGTTGAAAGCCTGGGACGAAAAAGTGCATCGTCATTATACGGGGCAGCCCAAGCAACGCATTTTCGACAATTTCACCGCTGCCTTTGCCGCAGGGTTGGAGTTGAAGGCAAATGTGGTCTATGTGCCGGGGTTGGTGGATGTTGATCAAGTGGAAGCCATTGCCGCATGGATCGCTACTCTTAGTCATGATATTCGATTCCATATCATGGGTTACATCCCCGTGCCGGGACAGCCTTATCCCCGTCCCACCACTGAACAAATGAGGACTGCCGAAGAAGTCTGCCGCAAGCACCTTCACCATGTTGCCAGCTCACATTTGACAAGTTTAGAGGCAACCGACTTGTCTGCCCGTGATGACCGCTTCGTCGTCACTCGTATTGCGTAGGAGTGTCCACATGCCTGGCACACCTTTCCTGAAACCCAGCCTGGTTATGATGATACTGGCCGTCCTATTGCTGGCAGTCTTCATGATCAGCCTGATTACAGGAAGCATTGCCATCCCGCTTCAAGAAGTCGGCGGTCGGATCGTGAAGGGCGTCACCCATTGGCAGTGCGATGACTCAACTGATCGGATCCTCTGGCTGACCCGACTCCCCCGGATCATGCTGGCGCTGCTCGTGGGTGCCACCATGGGAATGACGGGACTGGCCTCACAAACATTGTTCAGGAACCCGCTGGCCAGCCCCTACATCATTGGCGTTTCCAATGGAGCCGCTGTGGGGGCAGTTGTTGGGTTGCTGGCGTCGTCGTTCATTCCCTATACCCTTGTGCCTGTGCTCAGCGTTTGCTCAGGGTTGACGGTGTCGCTCCTTGTTTTTCTCCTGGCCCAGCGAGGTGGGCACTTTGGACAGTCGCTGTTGCTCGCAGGAATGGCGATTGGCGCGTTTTGCTCTTCACTGACCGCGGGGGCCTTGTATGTGGCGGGAGAGCGGCTCCAAACCCTGGTGTTCTGGTTGATGGGCGGCGTGTGGCAGGCAACCTGGCGCGATGTTTTAGTGATGCTCCCCCTGTGCGGGATCTGCCTCATCTCCCTTTCCATTCTGGCTCCGGCCATGAACGTATCCCTGACTGGCGACCGAACCGCCCGCGATCTAGGAGTGAATGTCGTTCGCCTGCAAAGGCAGTTGCTGGTGCTGATCGCGGTGGCCACTTCGGTGTCTGTCAGTCTTACCGGTGTGATCGGCTTTATTGGGCTTGTCGTGCCACATCTGTTGCGACTGGCTATGGGGGCAGACCATCGGCACCTCATGCCCGCCACCGCGCTGGGAGGTGCCGTGTTATTGCTGGGTGCCGATACGCTGGCACGAACGCTTGTTGCGCCTGCGGAAATTCCCGTTGGCATACTCACCGCTCTAGTCGGGGCACCCGTCTTTTTGTGGATCCTTTTACGCCATGGGGCCGGAAGGGCTGGGGAATGAATCTGACCGCAAAAGACATCTCCTATGCCTATCACCCGGATCGCCCCATTCTCAAAGAGGTATCACTCATGGTCCCGGCAGGTATTGTGACAGCGTTATTCGGTCCGAACGGGTGCGGCAAAAGCACTTTGCTGAAATGCCTGAATGGTTCCCTAAGACCCGGCAGCGGCCGTGTCACGCTTGATGATCAACCCGTGAATGACATGTCATCGGCGGAGGTGGCGCGACACGTCGCCGTGGTTCCCCAGGACATGCCCCATAATATTCCATTCACGGTGCGCCAGATGGTCATGCTAGGCCGATATGCCCATGGGCAACTGGAGAGGGAATCAGCCGAGGACTGCCGGATTGTTGAATCCGCTTTGTCTCGCATTGACGCCATTCCCCTGGCCAACCGCTTTTTCAGTCAACTCAGTGGTGGAGAGCGCCAGCGCGTAGCGATTGCCATGGCATTGGTACAACAAGGAAAAGTCCTTCTTTTAGATGAACCCGCCTCTCATTTGGACATCTCACACCAACTTGAATTCTATCGACTGGTTCGCCAGTTGGCGTCAGAGGGACAGGCAGTGTTAATGGTTTGCCACGACATTCTACTGGCTCCGCTATTCACGGATATATGCATCCTAATGAAGGAGGGATCAATTCTGGAATCCGGAAAGGCTGAAGATGTTCTTAACCCGCTCAACCTGTATCATGCCTACGGTTGCCATGCCCAGATTCTTTGGACTCAAGACTTGTCTGTTCAAGCTCGATTTGGCGGCAGGCAAACAGGCTGATCTAATGCATGTTATTTTATTGCATTGCGTCTATGAAAAGAGAGGTGTCATTTTGTTATTCGCAAGAAAAGCAGCAACATTTCAGGGTCCGATCACCGGCGGTTCTTGTGTTCGAGAGGAACGGTTAGTTCGCATGACACCAAGGCCATTCCTACACGTTCCTTGCTAAATGCGACCGGTGGATAGGTCCCCACGGGGTATAAGGAGCATTTACCGGCCAATCGGCTACTGTTTTTTCTAACCGTGGGTGGGGCACTTCTTCAGAGAAAACCCTTGAAGTCAAAAGCGGTTTTCCTCAGGCGTTTGACGAGGCGGCGGCCTTCCCCACGTGTTATAAGGAGCATTACCGACCGTTGACTGTCTTGCCGCAACGGTATTGCAAGCGCTCCTCGCCAAAATGTCCTACGAAGCCCGAATGGCGCCAGTCAATGGTACGCGGTGAATGGCTGTGAAGGCGGCAAGAGCCGGGAAAGCAGTCGAATTTCCAGCCAGAAAGATTTCAGACAAAATGAACAGAATTTACCGAATGGTAGTAAAGATCTCCCCACCCCATTCAAATCATTTTGTTCATTCTGTAAAAAAATCCCTCGCCCCCCGTGTATTCGGCAAGGTATTTACTCAGCGAATTGGATATCTGCTCATTTCTTCTTGGTGGAGGGCATAGCCCAAGCAGGCCATTTCAACACGATGCCGCGCAAGTGCTCGATCGCCTCCAGGACACCTTGTTTTGAGGCACCGGTCAACGATCCCTTTCGTTTGCGGTCAGGCAACGCGGCGAGGCGATAGAGGGCGGTGGGTTCCAGCCCCGAAAAAACGAAAGCGCTTTCGTTTTTTCCAGCGAACCGTGCCACGCTCATGTAATTCTGCGCCGTCTTGATCGAGTAATGCACATGCCCTTTCAGCCAGCGCTGCCAAGCGGTCCTGTCCGGGGTCTTGTCGAGCGCCTCTTTGGCGGCGATCAGCTCGACGCCAATCCCAGCCACAATCCGCCCCATTTCCTCCCGCGCCTGCCCTACATTTTTTCGACAGGCTGCCGGCCGCCCTTGTGTCATGTCCGTGGCTCACACCACTTCTTCATACTTGCGCTCGATCTTATCGAGACAGCAATGCATGTCGAAATCCTGGATGCGAATCAACGCCTGGTGCCGAAGCCGCTTCATCAAGCCAGGATCATCAAGCAGGCGCAGGGTAAGGCGCGCCATCGCCTCCACATCGCCGGGAGCAAATAGCAGGGCCTCTTTTTCGTGGGTCAGGATTTCGCCCTGACCATCCGCCGTGGACGCCACACAGGCGTTACCCACTGCCATGCCTTCAAACAACGTGCTGGGCGTTCCCTCCTGATGACTCGGGAACAGTTGGATATCAAAACATTGAATGACCTTTACCACGTCATTCCGGTAGCCAAGGAAAGTAATGCGGTCCGCCAGCCCGTTCTCTTTCACCCAATCACGCAACACGTCTTCGTATCGACCATTCCCGAGCACCCACAGATAGACATCGGTTCGCTTTTTCAACATCCCTTGCAAAGCCTTGAAGGCATCCAGATGTCCCTTATGGCTTTCTAGTCGGCCCACCACACCCAGAATTTTGTCAGCAGGCTTTCGCCCCTGTTCGGCGCGGAAGGATTGAATCCATCCCGGCTCGACCTTCTTAATCTGATCGAGAGGGATTCCACTATAAAGCGTCTCCACAATGGCTGCGGGAATATGCCGTTTTACCACGGTAAAAGTACGGGTGGATTCCGAGACGGCATACGCATAACGGGTGAAATGACCCAACACCCACTCAATCGGGCGCTGAAAGACCGGGACTGTCCCGTAATTGCAGTGTTCATGAACAATCACCGGCTTACGCAGCAGAAGCCCGGCAATCCGGCCCCAGGTAGAGGCGCCATAGCCATGCACATGAAGAATGTCCACATCTGCCCGCCGCATCAGCCCGATGAGCTTGAACAGATTTCGGGGGTCCATTTTGCCATACCCAAGGTAAAGCGGCTCAATACCTGCCGCCTTCAGCCGACGGTCAGCCATCTCGCTGGGCCCTTTCCGGCTGCACAACAGAACCTGGAAACGGGAGGCATCAAAGGCAGGAATCCAGAGTTCAAACAACCGTGACACCCCATGGAAAGCCACCTGTCTGTCGCCAAAATGCTCACACAGATGAAGCACTGTGATTCTATTCATTCAACCCGCTTCCCATTCATTTATCTTGTTGCCGCCACTGTGATAAGGAGATATCGTTCACACTCTTGTTTGTGTGAATTGCATTTAGTGATTACGGGCTTATACCAATGAAGTGTTTATTTGTCTATAAAACGGCCTCGCTGGACATCACCGACCCCATGGGGATCATGTGTTTGATCGCCAATGTCAAAAAACATGGCCATGAATCAGACCTTTTCCTCACCAATCTGGAGCCCAACCTGTTCAAGGCGGTCACAGACTACAAACCTGATGTCATCGGCTTCTCCGTGACCAGCGGATCGGAACCCTATTATCTGGAACTCATCCGGCGCCTCCGCAAACATGCTAAATTCATTTCGATCCTGGGCGGCCCGCACCCCACATTTTTCCCGGAAATCATTGAGGAACCGGAAGTGGACATCATCTGCCGCGGCGAAGGCGATGACGCCATCGTGGCCTTACTGAATAAACTTCAGGCGGGAGAGGATTACTCCATGCTTCCCAATCTCTGGGTTAAAAAGAACGGCGAAGTGATCAAAAACCAGATCATCCCCCTGAATCACTCACTGGATTCACTCCCCTTCCCCGACCGGGCTTCCTTCCTGAAGTATTACGCCTATGCCCACAGCAGCGTGAAACACTTCCTCGCTGGCCGCGGCTGTCCCTACGACTGCGCCTACTGCTTTAACCACAAGTTGAAAAAAATGTATCGCGAAGAGGCCAACGAGACTCAATATTGCCGGCTCCGCAGCGTGGAGAACGTCATTCAGGAACTGGAAGACGTCCGCAAAAACTACCCGCTCAAAATTGTCTATTTCCATGACGACCTTTTCATCATGAACCGGGTCTGGCTGAAGGAGTTTGCCGAGGTTTACAGCAAGCGGGTCGGCCTGCCCATGATCTGCTACGTCCGTGCCAACCTCGTCAACGAGGAGGTGGTCAAGTCACTGAAGCAGGCCAACTGTGTTACGATCGCCATGGGCATTGAGAGCGGCAACGAGGAGCTCCGCAAAATCGTGCTCAACCGCGACATGACGAATGCCAAGATCATTGAGGCAGCGGATCTGTTCCACAAATACGGTATTTCGATCATGACCCAGAACATGGTGGGCCTGCCCGACGAGACGATTGAGAACGCCTACGAGACCATTGCGGTCAATGCGCGGGTCAAACCCTCCTATGCCTGGGCCTCGATCTTCCAGCCCTATCCCCGTACTGCGCTGTGGCACTATTGCGTCAAAAAAGGCTATCTGGATGTGACCCACAAGCAACACGCGTCTTATCAGGTCGAATCCCCTATCAACAAAGGCGAGACCAAGCGCCAGTTTGAAAACCTGCACAAATTCTTTGCCCTCTGCATTGAATTCCCATCCTTGATCCCCCTGTCACGCCGCCTGATCAAGTGGCCGAACAACATCTTTTATAATCTCATCTATCGCGGCTTCAAGGGCTACACCCACATCTTCCGCCTAAAAATGAGCAGTGGCGAACTGGGTTTCTTTGTCTATCTCTGGGGCATCATGCTCTACAAGCTGCGCCGCGCCATGGGGAGAACCTATTGAGCTTCGCGCCGAAGCTCAGTTTTTGGTCATTTTTCCGAACTGGTTGATCACAACCTCACCTTCCGGAAAAGACGCCACGATCCGGAGATTTCCACCCATTGCGGAAAGGAATTTCCTGAGCGTACTGATATACATATCCGACTGATGCTCAAGTTTTGAGATGGCCGCCTGATTCATACATAGGGTATGGGCTATCTGTTGCTGGGTCAATTCCATGGCCTGCCTGACCTCCTGCAACGCCATTTCCCCCGAAATATCCACAATCCGCTTTTGGATCCGCTCCCGACTTTCGGCGGATAATGTATTTACCAACTTTTTGAAAGGCTTTGACATAATGTTATTTCTCCCGCGCAAGTGCCATCATATGTTTGTGATAAATCTTATCAGCGATCGGGACGAACTCCTCGTACCATCGATCATTCCCCTTTTTGTTCCCACCTATCAGGAGTATGGCTGTGCGCCGAGGGTCAAATGCATAGAGGACTCGATACGGTTCCCCCGCGTTCTGTACCCGCAACTCTCGCATATGTCCATACCGGGAACGTGTCACACCTGAACTATAAGGAAACGGCAAATTGGGACCTTTCAATTCAAGCAGGCCCACACTCACGGCGACTGACTCCTGCTCTCCTTCCGCCAAACTCTCCCACCACTCCCCAAACTCATCCGAATATTCGACTACCCAACTCATGAAGATATCACCTTCTGGCTATATAACCAATAAGTTATTATAATTAGCTGACACTCACTTCTATGCAAGCCAACACTTCAAGATTAAATTGTAATTCGCTAGTATTTGTCTATAATATAGTTATATGATATGCAAAGCCGTCAGAATGCCCCTTAAAATGCACATTATTATTTCACAAGCCCGCGCAGATTATCGCAGGTAAGAAGTGCGGCATCTTGCGGCCGTTCAAGGAAGGGGCGGACATCATTTACCGCTCGTTCCCAGTCTAACTGCTTCAAACGGTCGGCAATCACCTTGCGCCAGGTATCGGCTAGCAATTCCGGTCCATTCCAACCCGTCTGGCGCAAAGCATTATTCAATAAAATTAAATTCGGAGCAGGCCAGCGCCGGTCAGACAAATACCACATCAGGTCATAGAGATCTCGCCCCTTGGTATAAACCCGGCTCAGTACCGCATGCAGTTTGCCCGCGAGAAGAGAGGCAGGATCGTAATGAAGCAGTCGCGACTCAACATGTCGCCGGACAATTGAGATCTCCGTCCCTGCGCCCGCCGGTGGCCGGGAGTCTACCTCCACCTTAATCATGAAAACCTCATCCGGCTGCATCGAGAGACCCAACTCGTATAAAAGCCCACGAAACTTGATTAATGCCGATTTGACAGTATTTTCCTCGCGGATTTTTTGATCTACAGCGTAGGCTTCAGCCCGGAATGCGGTACATACCCCTTCCACGTAAGGTACAATCGTGTGGCTGGTATCCTGCCGATTCAGTGAAAAATCCAAATCCTCCGAAAACCGTTGTAACCCATACAAAAACCGCAAGGCCGTTCCCCCGAGAAAGGCCCACTCCTGGAACGCGCCCTGATCCACCAGAATTTGCAGCATGCGTGCCTGCAAATATTCCCGGACAAGATTACGGCGCCGATTCAAATCCGGTGCTTCACGCGCCAGTAATTCCCGAATATATTCTTTCATTACAGCCCTTCCGTTTCATCCATTACAAAGTTCACGCAGACATTTCACCGCCCGATCCAATTTTGGACCCCGATCCATTCCTGCCAGAGATTTGACCTTCAGCCAATCAAACTTTTCCGAGGGTTCAAAACGCAATTCACGCAGATATCCGGGGTCATCACTACGCGGTGTCAGGTACAACAAATCCAGCAGCGCTTTTTCTGGAGTAGCCATGAATACCAGCCGGTCAGAATCTGTTTTAACCTGGCAATATCCCATAAACCAGGCACGCTTGACATGCTGATAAGAAAAGGAGCCCACAGGATTTTGGAGAATCTCAGGCCGTCCTGTCGTCACACTTGTTGTCTCAGGCACATATTCAGGAATCATCCCATACCAAGCCAGAGCGGATTGGAGACTGACGTAGGAGGCTTTTTTCAGTCGATTGGCCACAAAAAATGGATTCACCATTTTCCGCCGCCAAGGATCCCCCAACATATAATAGCCACGCCGAAGTTGGACAACCTTGCCTGCCTTCACCCACCGATCCAATTGCCGGCGGATATCCACTGCCGAACACTTCCCCCCCACTGTCAGCCAGCCGGTAGTAAAGACATCCTCATTAGCAACAGCAGCAACAAGTTCATCAAACTTCATTCCACTACAATGACATTAATGTCTATATAATGCAACATTTCATTGATTTCAATTACAATGAAAAGCATAATTGCTGCTTTTCGTTTATGAAATCTTTCTTCGCCTGCCTGATATATCCAAACAATCCGGTCCAACAATAAAGCCTATGCTAAACGGGCTTCTCATTGAGTGAGTTTCGCCTCAAACCGGCAAAACGACTCAGAACGACGCAAACGTCTCAAATCGGCGACCTGAATAATTTTAATCGCATGAATGAGGTCGTTGAACTCCCCGCGCCGGTGATCGCGGAATAATCGCTTCATGCGCCCTTTCGGATTTGAAACGTGATCAGGATTCTTAGCATCGGCAATGTTCGCAACAGGATGAGCTGCGGTTGAAAGAATGGCGGCTATAGCCTTTCCGTCTGCCAACAACCACGCCTCCAACTCTTCCCGAATACAAACAAGGAATACAGGAGCTTCCTCAACCCCAGCCAACTTGAGGGATTTCAAAATCGCCTCACGATCAGCTTTCCGACAGGGTTTCTCCTTCGCTTTCCGCCATGGAGGAAACAGATCCCATACAATCAAGATTTTTTTACATTTTTCTTTTACAAGTTGAGCAGCATCCTTGCCGCAGTCCTCGATCATTTCGGGTTTATTCCGGTGCGGTACCGACGAAATTATGACGCCTGGAACCAGTCGGCGAGCCAGATGCTCGCACACCTGCTTTTCAGCACCCTGCGGGCCACTCTCCAATATTAAGCCGATTTTCATCCGCGCCCCTCCGCGTGCATACGATCCATCACATATAATTGGCCGGGGGCATAATTTTTCGCCCAGTCCCTTACTCCTTTGCGATCCTGGGGCCGTGAGAAAACCGGAGTGCCTTCTACCCTCTCGCACAAGACGAGATGTGACAAATCGAGTAGATCGAGCAGATACGGCGAATGAGTTGTCATGATTACCTGAGTTCTGCCGCTCTCGACAGCACCGCTGATTTCCTGAAGAATCAGATTTACGCTACGCGGGTCCAGGCCGTTCTCGATCTCCTCGACAACAATCAGTGGTGGCGGCTCGGGGCTGCGAAGTAGGGCCAGCAGAGCAACGACGCGCAACGTTCCAGAGGAGAACATCCATCCAGGGATTTTAAAACCTGCTTCTGTCATTTGCAGGTACACGGTACGTTCAAGTTCCGAGGTCAACTGCGGCTGAAGGTCGCGCGCGTAGGGCAGAACATACTGAATGGCCTCAAGAATGCCTGCAAAAGCAGATTGATCAGTAGCGCGTATCCAACTCATGTATTGGGCAATATTTGAGCCATTAGCGGTTAGACGTACATCGCCACCAGCCCGCTTCTGGGGAACCGGCTCGGTCATTTGCTGTGGGGCCAGCGTGAGAAATTGCCAGCGCCCCAAACCGCCGACACCAAGATCCTGCATCATTGATTCTCCGTCATCCAAACATGAAGGAGTTCGGCGATTCATCGGCATGGGGTCATAACTAACCTTGCCGCGATCGTTCCGATGCATGTGAATACTTTGTTTGAATTTAAGGTCTTCCCGCTGGATGAATAAAGAATTACCGCCCGGCCCCATCGTCACGTCGAGTTCCGCTCGAAATGATCCGACCAACTGTTTATGCTCCGCCTGTGTCCCTGCCAAGGTGAACCGCATAGGATTGGTTTGATAGGCGCGCTTCTCTTTGGATTCCGCGATGTCATCATGTTTCACCGCCTGATTCCACACATCCTCAAATCTGTGCCACGGGCGCATGGCTTCGTCGAGGCCGACCTGCACGAGCCGCTGAAAGGTATCCAAACCCTCAATGACACTGCTCTTGCCTGAACCATTATTGCCGATAAGGACGGTCAACGGGCCAAACTTGATTGACTTACTGTCCCTGACGGCCTTGAAGTTTTGAATTCTAAACGAGGTAAGTCGTGGCGCTCTCATTTGATTAATCCTCTCTCAACATCGCGATAGGCGTTATGGGCGGCTATTTTGACCGGATCAGGAACAATGGGGAAAGTGGTTAGGATGTGAGCAAACTCGGACTCAGTTAGGCCGTACAGATGCGCGACCATCCCGTCCAGTTCGGCACGGAGACGGGCACGAGCGGTAGCATCCGTCACGCCCTTAACGGCGGCGAGCGGCAGTTTGAGATTGGCACTGATCTCCTTGGCCAAAGCATCAAATTCTGGCGTAGTGCAAATCAACTGCGATGCCCGCATTACAATCTTGGTGAAAATGGCGTCAATTTCGACAGGACGTGGAACAGGAAGTTGATAGACATAGAACATGTTGATATTAGCCGACACCTTCTGACGCAGAAACCAATCAATCACGTACGAGTTCAGAATGCTGACACAAAACAATTGAGTTTCAAGATCAAGATTTTCACTTACGTTGACGGAGTTTCCTGTAAAACAGGGCGGAATTACAGTCGAGATCATGCTTCGTTCGTTGGTGCTCGATGCGACCGCTCGATACGCAATTCGATACTTTTGGTATCCCACCTTTTGCCCATCATCCTTCTTTTTACCCAATAAGGAACGCCTGCCCTTCTTCTCATTAACCCAAAACCGTGGCTCAGCAAGAGTGTGTGTAAAATGCCAGATCATTTTTCCTTCAAATAAAGGAATAAAGCCAACTTTCGCATGTTTTTCAAATAATGGGGCGTCATCCGTCATATGAAACTCGCGATGGAAATCAGGGCTCCACTTCGAGTTATCATCAAGCAACGGATGAACGAGCATCTTCTCCGCAATCACGATGTCGGCATCACTCTTGAACTCCATCACTGAAAGTGAGTCAGGCGAAAGACGCTTGATCAAATCCACCTTAATCTGCAGAGCACCTTCTTGAGGAAAGCGTGCCAGGTCTGAAAGATCGTGCCGCATAAAGGCTGCTGGAAAATTGCTAGTCACACCGCCTATCTCGAAAGTAAGAACGACGAACTTGAACCTGCTATCAACGCCTTCAAAGATTTCCTTTCGGTTCTCAAAACAGAACAACCCCGTGACTTCTGTCTGCGCAAAAAGTGCCTCACGAAGTCCCTTGGCGCCAACATCTGTGTAGATTCCGCTCGGGATTACTATGCCGCACTGTCCGCCTTGACGAACCAATCGAAGGCTTTGTTCCAGAAAAAGTTTGAATAGATTCAGGTCAGTACCTGCTTTTTTCCCGCCCACAAGACTGATCTGATTTCTGAATTGTGTCGCGTTGCGGAAGTAGGCGTTGATGTGAGGGAAACCGTCGAGATAGGCGATCCACGCCTCACGTATTTCCGGGTCCTCAAGCAACTTTGCCTGGGCTTTTTCAAAGTCGTGAATCGTCATCTTTTTCTTCGACACGAGTTCGGAAAAGTTCTCAAAGAACTCCTTTGAGTTCGGCTTGAATATTTCCCAGGGCGGATTGGTGATTATGGCGTCAAAACCGCCTTCGGTCATGACTTTATCGAACTCATAGCCCCAGTGTAACGGCTGCAGAGCCTCGATATCACTTTTCTTTAAAGCGCGTTTGTCCGGCTTGCCCATCTCTTTCTCGTCTTCATCCCAGACCGCATGCTGGAACTCAATACCGAGTGCATTGAACTCATCAAGAAGCATCTGATTCAAGCGAGCGTAAGATTGTTCACGGACCTTTTCGATGTGCTCCCGAAGTCGCAAGATGCGTTCCTCCTGATCGAGCCCATCTTTTTCGCCGGGTTGGAAAGCATGTTTACGGTAGAGCTCAATAGATTTGTTTTTATCCGCAAGAATCGCGGCAAAACGCGACGCGTTCTGCTGGGCAACAAATGCAGAGGCTTTTTCTTTGAAGGTCGGAGCCGTCTTCGTCTCGACCGTGAAACCAAGATCGCTCCCGTATTGAAGCGTGAGACGGCTCTGACTGCCAGCATTACTGTCTTGCCCGCCGTCAAACTTTGACGGGTCAACACGTAGCAGGCCTATGAGCGAATTGCCCGCGAGGATATTGAAATCAATGTTAGGCAGTGGCTCCAACTGGTCTTCGGTCTGAGCGGAGGCAACTAGGGGGAGAAAAAGACGCAAACGTGCGATTTCCGTGGCCTCCTCCATTATGTCCACACCAAACAGATTATTGGTGATGATCTGCTTTTTTATGAAATAGAGTACAGACGGGTGTTCAGCCTGAGTCTGCTTGAGCCACTTGGCTAGTTCTGTATCGTTCAGAAATTGAATCTTTCCAATAACAGCGGAATAGATGGCGATGAGCACCTTCATGGCCGCGACCAAAAATGCGGCTGAACCACAGGCAGGATCAAGCAGGCGCAATGACGGCAAAATCTCAAACAGGAGTAGTCGGCAGAGATTAGCGTCAAGATTCATCAAAAGGTCGGAAATGTTTGCGAAATGACGGTCATGAGACTTGTTCACGCGATCAAGGACAAGTTTGTAGATGGTGCGCTCACATAAATAAGCGGTCATTTCCGGCCGGGTGTAGTAAGCGCCGAATTCCTTCTGGTTTATGTATTTCTCAAAGATGTAGCCAAGCACATCAGGATTGATCTCCTGATCGTCGCCCCCCGGCGTATCGTTGAGATTCCATGAGTATTTAGCAAAAAGCGCGAAAATGTTTTCGAACGCGACATCCGGTATTTTAATGAGCGGCTTGTCAGGAAAACCGTGATCAAGCTCGACGCGGTGCGGCAAAAACAAACCGCCATTCAAATAGCGGATCCTCCCAAGCAAGGCTTTCGCCTGGGCACTACGCGCCGGTTCCGGCTGCGCAAACCCTTCAAAGAATAATGATTTCAGGAAGACGGAATAGAATTTATCAGCACCACGTTTCTTGGACGCCGCAAGTTTATTGGTGAGATAATCGCGATCCGCACCGTCAAGAAAGCCTTTTCGCTGGAGAAACCAGATAAACATCAGGCGATTCATCAACACAGAGGCATACCAGCGGCGCTGATGGTCATCTCTGATCCCCTGGATATATTCGACAAATGCCAAACGCTGGACATCGAATTCACCGTAGAATCGCTTGGTGACACGCTCGACATCGAGGGCAGTCTTAAGACGGCTGGCAACCTCAGTGACCGAGATGTTCCCCATTCCATCAAGTTCACTAATATCCACAACCATCGCGGCAAGTTTGCTTAAGAAAAGGTCACCAGGCTGGCCCTTCACGTAAAGATGATCGCGCGCAAAGACCTTCCCCGCCTCGCGTTTCACCCAATACCAGAGACTTTGAGAACGGCATGCACCGGTAAAAATGAGGAGATTCTCGTAGGAGTGTTCGGAGATTTGCTTATGGATGGCAGCTCGAGTCTTCGCATCGGGAATGACATCGCCGTCGGTGGTGATTTCAAACACACCGATACCCGAGAGTTGTGCAACAGGTTTTCGAGAGTAGGAAAGGTCCTTGATCTTGCCGTTTTCGACCTTCCGGGTAACAGGTGGTTCCCAACCAAGTTCCTCGACGAAAAGTGCACCAAAGTCGAAAGCTTGCAATCGTTCGCGGGTAGAATTGATATTCAAGGGCATGGGGTGTAAGTATGAAGGATGAACTATGAATTATGAAAGCTCATTTTGACAACGTGGGACTGTTAAGGACATTCGAAGCCATGCGGGCACCGTGCCCGGTAAAGGCGTAGGGCAGTTTGCGACTGCGACCGTGTGAGGTGGTCACAATTTGTGACCTGCTTGGGGTGTCGCCCCCATTTTGATGAGCATCCTCGGTCAGTTGAAAGTTTAATTTCATGGTGCAGCGAGATTCTTGGTTATGCCTAACGAGCAAATAATTCTGGGTTCACGACCCTCGACATCGTCCTTCGGAATGCAAAGCCGATCTTCCTCGTGAAGCGAAAGAATCAAGTCGGCAAGCTTCTCGTCACTGACACCCGCGCGAAGTTCGCGGTTCAGAAGGTCACGTGCGGCCTCGGTGAGCGGAGATTCATATATATCATCAATGGCATGATGGAGCGGTTTGATGTCAAATAGAGTGTCCTTTACATGAGCGGCATAATCCTTGAGTCGCTCATAGGCACGGCGGCGGGCGCTGGAGGGTTTGCCGAGTTGGCCGCCGGCTGTGATATGTTCAGTCTGGATGCCGCCGACAGCTTTCTGGACAAGCGAATGGTGGTTGGAGAGGCGGGGAAGCGTGGGCGCGGCCGGTTCGCATGCGGCAACTCTCAAGATATCATGCTGGGACTCCGTTACCGTATAGCCCTCCTCATCCACCCAGGCAAGGGCGTCGTTGCCATCGGCGGTGCGGACATAAACCATGACCCCGGATTCAGCCCGGAGACTTGAGACCGCCCCGGCTTTAACCGGAGTAGTGGAAAAGAGCTTGGTAGAAAAGACCACATTGGGCAAATCGGGAATGGTCTTTTTCAGGGAGGGATCGGTATCACAGGCGTTTTTCCAAATCTGGTAGGCCAACGACGCGAGATCCACTTCGTCGTCATCCGGGTCATTCAGGACGCTGGATTTCTCCGTAAACAGGTCGCGAATGACGGTATCGTGTTTCTCATCCTCGAAAAAGGTTTCGTCGGTCCCCACGACTTCGGCATTTTCATGGAGACGCTGGCGGACGCGTGAGCGTAAGCGGATAACGCGCTCGACACCGTCGGCAGGGACAAAGGAGTAGCAGAGGATCTCCTCGGCCTTCTGCCCGATACGGTCCACACGACCGGCGCGCTGAATGAGGCGGATGATGGCCCACGGCAGATCAAAGTTTACAACAATGGCGGCATCCTGGAGATTCTGCCCTTCGCTAAGGACATCGGTGGCGACCAGTACGCGAAGCTCATCCGCAGGTGTGACCGCGTGACGCGCACCTTTCTCCCTCGCTTTATTGCTTTCGGGGCTGAAACGACGCGCAAAATGGGAGGGCTCTTCAGTATCGCCGGTAACACCCGCCATCTGCTTGAGCCCACGCTCTCTCAACTGAGATTCAAGATAGGTCACCGTGTCAGAAAACTGGGAGAAAATGAGGACTTTCTGGTCCGGGTGCTTTTTAGTCAGGAGTTTGAATAATTCCGCCAGTTTGTTGTCTTGATCGGGATCCCACTGCCCCGCAAGTTCAAGAATAGAGAAAAGCCGTTCCGCATCCTGCCGGAGATGTTTGGCAAGGTCTTCGACGAACACGTCAGGGCGCAGCCAGTCAAAATTGCCGGCATGTACATTGCGAAGCGTTTTGTATCCCACAGCTCCGGCTTTCGCAAAATCAGACAGTGACTTGGCTGTGATTTCAGTGGGTTTGTCTGCCGGTTTATCATCCATGCCGGGGAAGGCCCCCTCGGTGTCCTGATCCTCGGCACGGGTGTCAAACAGGGCGGCATCCTGTGTGCCAATGGGCAGCGGCAGATCGTTTTCCAGAGCATGGAGATAAATATAGTTGCGCAGGATGTGCCTACGGACCGACAGCAGGAACGAATGTCCGCTGCTTTCCAGCCGTTTGAACAGATTGGTGCGACAAAAGCCGATAAGACGTTTGCCCGCCCGCGAGAGATTTTCCATCACTTTGGCGTCATCCTGAGACGGCGGCGCATCCAGCGTGGGCTTCAAGTAATTGGCAAGGCCGTACCGGGGCAGATGCAACACACGGACGGTATCCACGACAACATCTGAATAGAGCCGGGCGTATTGGTCGTTCGGATCCTTATCGCGTATCCGGAAGTTTAGGGTCTTGGGCTGGCGCTTCGGGAAATGGAAACGTCCACCACCTTCAAGAATGAGGAATCGTCGGTCTTCCTTGAGTTTCTCTTTACCACACTTGGGACACTTTTCCTGAGTGGGGAGGACAACGGTAGCGCATGATGGGCATTCCGTGAGGGCGTAGTTTCGCTCCACGAAACTCCGTGTTCGCCGCACCATAAATAGGCGCATCAACTCACGCCAGTCGTCCGGATGACTGCTTTTCTCGAAGGCGGAGAGGCAATTGACCGCACACTGATGGCGGCGGGTAAACTCCTCAGGACGGCCATCGCATTCGCGGCGCAGATATTCCTCGGGCCGGATGCCAACAGCATCCTCCGGTTCCAGGAAGAGGCGGAGTTGATTGGCAAGGTCGAGGTAGGCCTTGTTGTAGGGCGTAGCCGAAAGGAGAATGCACTTGCTGGCATTGCGCGCCAGATAATCGCGCACCGCCGCCCACCGTCGGCCTTCACGATTCCGGAGGTTATGACTTTCATCAATGATCACGACACGGTAGCGGCGGAGATCAGGCAGGCTGTTCTGCGCCTGGGTGATCGAAACGACTTTCGCCAGCAAGCGAAAACGGTGGGCATAGTCTTCCCACATGCCAACAAGGTTTCTGGGGCAGAGTATGAGCGTTTCCAGGGAGCGCGGTGGATCCTGGAACATTCGGGCTAGCGCAGTGGCCATGAGCGTTTTGCCGAGTCCGACGACATCGCCAAGAATGACCCCGCCACGTTTCTCCAGATGCCGGGCCGCAATACGAACAGCAGCGGACTGGAATTCCAACAGCGTATCGCGCATGTCCAACGGAATAGTGAATTCCGAAAGACCGGCGCGTGCTTCCTCAGCCAAATGGTAGGCCATCTTGACGTATATGTGATAGGGAGGCGGACATTCGGGACGAGCCCAGCTTTCATCAATCACCTGTATGAGTTCCTTTGTGATATCCACACACCACCTATCTTCCCAGCGATCCTTGAACCACTGGGCGAGTTTGGCGGTGGCGTCGTGATCAAGAACGTCCACATTGAGCTCGCCCTGGTTGGAGAGCCCCGCAAGCGTGAGATTACTGGATCCGAGAAACCCGGTAATCGGATTATTGGGGTCAGCGCGGAAGCAGAGATAAAGTTTCGCGTGAAGGGTATGGCGGAGAAAGAGCTTAACGACAACTTTCCCGGCCTTTAGTTGAGCCGAAAGGCGGCGCAAGCCGGCTTCATCGTCATCCGTGGGCGCGCCGAAGGTGAGTTGAGCGCGGAATTCTTCCGCCAAACGGCGTTTCAAGCGGATGACCGATTGATTGCTGACCTGCTCCTCCTGGGGGAGAAGACTATAGGCGGAGCGCAATTCATCCTGGGCAAGCCGCTGCATACCGACGAGGAGGCGGCATTGCGCACCATCGCCCCCGGCCCAGTTCTCGATGAGGTTGTCAATGGCCTTCCAGCCGCGCAAATTGAAGTAGCCAACGCAGAAATCGGAGCGTTCGGAGATTTGAAGTGTGTCCCGCAGAGCTGGCAGCAGATCGAGCACGATGTTGTCGAAAATACGGGGCATCCGTTTATCCTCAAAGAACTTTTCTATAGCGCCTTAATGCCGCTGTCACAAGATAGAGGCAACTTACACAGAGCAACTTGTGATTACAAGATGAATGCTTTTCAGGACATTCCCGGAGTTTTAGCCGCCTTGCCGCATTTTATCGCGGTGCCATGTGAGGTCGCCGCTTGTCGGCTGGCCGTGTATATCTACGGTCAACAAAGCACTTGCTACGGTGGCCATGGCGGCTGCTCTACATAAAACGGAAATGCGCCCACAAAACGCTTGCGATCCAAAAATATCCATGCTAAACGCGTTTAGCATGAGTAATGCCGCATCAGTTCTGGAAATCGCAAGGGCCGCAGGGGTGTCGAAAACGACGGTGTCACTGGTCCTTAATGGGAAGGGTGATCAAGCACGAATCGCCCATACGACACAGGAACGAGTCCGGGCCATCGCCCGCCAACTCGATACCCAGACTGGTCCCGGAGTCCCCCTGCCCGTCGAAGCCGAGGCGGTGCCAGACAATCCGAAGCCTGAGCCCAACATCAAATACCGGGAGTTGGGCTTGGTACTATCGACTACCAGTCTCGAGGCGTCACTCTCGCTTGTCCTTGGGCAGGAACCGATCCTGGCGGCGGAAGGGTTCCGGGTAGTTCTTGTCATTGCTCCAGCCGATCCTGAGTCAGCACGGAGGCGGATACTCAGCCTGATCCAGTCCGGCATTTCCGGGATCTTATGTTGTCCCACCGTCTATTCAACCGTCTCGACCACCGCTGCGGGAACCTGCCCGGTCATCGCACTCAGCCCATGGGCTGCCGACTCACTTTTGAAAACACTGGGAGTCGCTCGGCCTGCAGAGCAGCCGAAACCGATAAGTGCACAGCCACCAAAACCGGAACCGGTGAAAATACCGCCAGCAACTGTTGCCTCAGCCATCGATGGCAGTTCCCCGGTAAAACCTTCCGTTCCGCCACCCAGCCAGGTCATTCCCACACAAACACCACCCACCCCTGTGCCAATACCGATTCCGGAACCCGTCGTAATTGAAACACCAGTGCCAATCCTGACAACACCGGTCGTAATCCCAGAAGCTGAACCAACACCGGCGGAGAGTTTGCCAACGGCGCCGACACCGGAACCAGTTGTCGAGACGCCTCCTCTCCCAGCGGCGAGCACCCCTGAACCTATGTCTCCAGAACTGGCAGAAGAACCCGTAACCGCTCAACCTTCTGTCATAACTCAAGTGACACAGCCCGTCGACTCAACCACACTCTCATCCTCGACAGAGCCAGAAACCGTTCCCGAAACATCCACCAAAAGCGAGACTCTGGATGCTGAAGCAGCTCGTGGGACCCAAGATTCGAACACCGCGTTCCGCTAAAAACCAATGCTAAACGCGTTTAGCATTGGTTTTCAACCCCATTTGGGTGTATCCGGCAGGGCCGCATCAAACTCTTTTATCAATGCAGCCTCGTATTGCCCCCTGTAGGTTCCGGCCAGAAATTTATCCAGGGCTTCACTCAGGAACCGCTGCCAGGATTTTTCTTCTTGGCCGGGGACAATCGGGAAAAAGCAGACGCCATTTCCTGTGGCCGCCTTGTAATCTCCCTGCGCGTCTCCCACCATCAGGATTTTTTCCGGCGAATATTTGCCTTTTGCCGCCAAAGCAATGTGCTCAGTCTTCGTGCCGTGTTCCTGCCCGGCAATGACGCGGACATATTTGATTAAATCATTTTCAGCCCATTCACGCTCCAACGCATCCAAGGGCGTTTGAGAAACGACCATGATATCGGCCTGGTGAAATGCTTTTTCCAGCGACTCCCTCACAAACGGAAAGGGTGGCACGCCTTTCACAGTGGCTTCGATCGTCACATCCACAGCCTCCGACCAGGCCAACACATTCCGGAGTTCAGCATCACCTGTTTTCTCCACAAGCGAACGCAACACGCTCTTGCTCAGACGGGTTTCCTCTTTCACCCATTGCCGCAAGTGCTTGAGATCCGGGACCTTTGCGCCCTGCTCAATGACTTCCCGGCGTTTGGAAAGCCAACTCAGAACAGATAGAATGGCAGGGTAACGGTTGCTCCCCCGCTCCTTGGAATAAAGATTAACAAACTCGGTCGCGTCCCGCGTGTATTCGGCAATCGGTTCCAAGCCGAAATACTTGATGTTATTGGGCAAAAAGCACTGCTTTTGCTTGAGCTCCATCGTGTCAAAGGCACAACCGTCAGAATCAATGCCAATAAAGAAATCGTGCGCGGGTTTGAAGTCCCTGAGCTCTTTAGTGTAATTATTCATAGTCGCGTTACCTAAATATATCAGGGAGCATCCACAATCAGGCCGGGTATGTTTTTGAAGTGGGCATCATAAGTGATCAGGCGGGCGCCGAGTTCAAGCGCTGTAGCAGCAATCCAAATGTCATTCGTGGGTATGGGAGTTCCCTTTCGCCGCAAATCATTTACCAATAATGCGTATCGCCGGGCAATGTCCCACGTAACATCTTGAATACGAACGCCGGGAAGCTCTGTAAATGCTTTTAGCCGATCCTCATTCTCTCGTAACCGAGATCCCGCTTCAAAACCAGCATGTAGTTCGCCCAACACCATGACAGGAATAATAAGGAGGTCGGCCTCCTCCATACAGGCCTGAAGTCCGGAGTCTTTCATCAACAGTCGGGAATAGGCACAGGTGTCGATGCAACGCTTCATTTTCGCCACAACTCCTCGTCTATTGTTTCGAAGTCGGCAGTGGCGCGCTCAAACTCATCCAAATCCTGCTTCGCCCATGAACCGGCAAAAGCAGAAAGGTCGCGCTTGCGCCGCGGATTTGCCTCTACTCCGAAATAGCGTTTTAGCGCCTGCACAACAGTGGCATTCATGCTTTGATGACTTTCCTTGGCCGTGGCAACAATGTGCTCCACCACCCCATCAGGTACATTTCTCAATGTCAGCGTTTTCATGATCCCTCCCTCTCAAGCAATTGACATCAACTATGATGTCATGTCGATGTCATTTTTGATGTCATAAGATTAATAAGGCTGACACATAAATTCAAGAGGAAATATCAGAGTGTTTAAAAAGCGTCCTATTTTCCACTGGTTACAACCCGACCGCCAGACAAGGCCTCCGCCGCCCGTCGATGTCCCGCTCCCGCCGATGCATGCAACAAGAGAACCTTCATGCCGTCTCCTTATTCAGAGTTTTCCTGTATGACCAACCGATCAACACCATTCCAGCCGTGAGCGTAAGAATATAATCCACCGGAACGCCCAATAACCAGTGCTTGTGCCATGGGACAAACTGGGGCGCAAATTTGCCAAACCCAAAGGCGGGATTGAAAAGAAACCACAGAAAATCCTCCACAATCCAGAAGACCATCACCGCGCCCAGAATACGGGCCTCCAGACGCCATGAAAAGGTTCCCGCCATAAAAAGCGCCAAATGAAAAACAAGCGCCATAAAAGAGAAGACCCACACATGATAACCTGTGATGGTCTTCCCACCCCAAAACAGGTTGATCCAGGAATTCGCAATACGCCATGTCGGCAGGTTCGCGGCCCACCCTGCCCCCCCCTCAATCTGGATCTCCACGTTGGCAAAAACAGCACCGAGCAAGATGATCCAGAGCACCAGCAACACCGCCTTGGGGTCAATCATTAAAAATCTCATCCGGTCCATACCATCAGCTCCTCAATAATGTAACCGCACGCCGACACAGGCGGAACCCACAACTAGGCCGGGCAGGATGAGGGCGCAGAGCATTCCGACGACAACGTATCGGTATCCGCGCTTTGCCAACAGCAGGCAGGCGGCAGCCCCCACGAGCACCATACCACAAATAGCCAACCAACCCGGTGACCCGAGCGGCATGAATGCGACCGCCAACAACGCCGCAGTGGCCAGCACAAAACTCGACGATTCTACGCCCCTTGCCTGCCTTCACACTTGGCTCACTCAAAACTTAATCCCTCCGGTAAATAAAGCCACAAAGCAGGCACCAACAGCCAGCAGCGGAATCAAAAGGGTACAGAGCCCCCCGATGGCAATAAAACGCCGCCCGGAGCCAAAAAGCAGGATGACACCCACAATCCACACCGCTCCTCCCAGCATCCAAATTCCCGTCACCGAACTGGACCGCACAGAGGAACTCAGAAGCACCAACACCCCTGCCATACCCAACGTGCCGACAAATCCTAATAAGAAATCCAAAACCTTTTTTCTAGTGCTGACGTAGTAACTTGAATCCATGCTTATCCTCCTGAACATGCCCTCAACTCACGGCTTTGATCCGATTATCTTTATTCAACAGCAGCATAACATCGATCACATAAAACACCACCATTGCAGCGGAAACCAACTGAAACAAAGTAAACCCATACCAAACGACTTTTTCGTCCCGAATGAATTCTATCAGGAAGCGAAAGCCAAAATAGGTGATCATGAATATTTTGAAAACCAGTCCAGCAGGTTCCGGGACCCGCCGAACCGCTACCAATCCCAACCCCAGTACCACAATCATAAACAGCGCTTCATAAATCTGGGTTGGATGCCGACACACTCCATCCCCGAAATCAACCCCCCATGGCAAATGGGTTGGTTGCCCGTAGCAACACCCACGTAAAAAGCAACCCAACCGTCCAATCGCCACCCCGGCAGCAATGCCAGGCACAAACAGATTGCCTCTACGCCCCGTGATGCCCATCCATTTTTTCACCAGAAACACACCCACCGCACCACCAACCAATCCACCGACAATGGACCTGCTGGATACCAACATGGTCAGGCGGGGGAATTCGGCGAGCATCTCCCGCCAGTAGAGGATGATCATGGGCAGCTTTGAACCCAGTACCCCGCCAAATAACGCGCCCAGCAGCACATGGAACGTTCGCTCACTCACCGCCTTTTGCCGCGGTGTTTCGCGCCAGAACAGGAGCAACCCGACCACCACTGCCAGAATCATGAAGAACGAGTAGGAGGGAACAGACCACCCGCCCACTGAAAACAGCACAGGGCGGAGTCCCCATTCTTTTGCTGGACTTACCTCGGTCATGTCTTTTTCTTGAGAAAGGTGCAGCAGTTCCCACTTTTCATACACGCATAGAGCTTATAAACCGGACAAGCCCAGATCGCCGAGATCGTTTTGACCAGGCAATAGACCAGCACTACCCGCCACCCCATGGACTCACTGACACCGTATAACAACACCAGGCACAGTGCCGCGAAACAGGCTCCCAAGCTATGCGCCACCCTCATGCCCGAGGGACTTAGCCGTTCATCAGCCGAGGGAAAAATGCGATGGAAGGTCATCGTATAGAACCATACCAACGGAGCCCGCTGAATGGACAGGATCGCCGAAAAAACCAATACTACAAACACCACCGCCACCAGGACTTTGATTTTCAAAATGAAGGCCAGCCAAAGCAATACAGCCATTGTATAGCGGCAGAAGGCAAAGGCCGCCTTGGGAATACCCACCTGATCATCGCACTCGCAAGTCTCTGTCGTCATATCAAGGTTCCTTTCTTCCATTCTGTGCCGACCGGCGGCCCGGCTTCCAGAAAAACATACCCACCCGACGCTGGTAGTCGCCGTACTCACTAAATTCCCGAGACAGCATCGTCTCTTCCAAGCCTGCCCGGTAAGCCATAAAAGGCCAGAAGATCAAGGCAGTCAAAAGGCAGGCCACCATATTGGCATACACCAGGCTTGCCCCAAAGAACATCCAGATCAGCGAGGCATACAATGGATGCCGTACCCAGCCATAGATCCCTGATGTCACTAACTGCTGTTCCTGATAGATTGTCGCTTGATTGGCCCAATTCCCGCCCAAACGCAACCGCCCCAGGATGTTCACAACACAACCGAATACGATCACCATCAACCCGACCGCCACCATGCCGACCCGCATCCAAAACAAGGAGATCGCCACCTCCCCGATCCGCAACCGGATCACCGCATAAACAAGGACAAAAAACAACGTCATTGTCCCGGTCGCCACAATACTCTTACGCTCCCTCTTAATCCCCTGTGCCTCTCGGCAGGATATAAAATTAATCAACACGGCGGAAAAGACCACTATCACACAAAGGCTGATCACCAGGGACGAAACTACCTCGAGGACACCTTCAGGGGTCTGCAGCATCTTTTGAAAATTATCGAGAAACTGATTCATGGGTTCCGGTAAAACATGTTGTAAGTTGAAAAAGGAATACGGCGCAAGCCTCGGGTGACGACATGCACGCACTCCCGCTGTGCCGATTTGAGGTCAAAGTTATACACATCCACGAACGAGGAAACACTGATGCGAAATAGATTGCGGTTGAAGAATCCGACCTTCTCCCCCATCGTCCGGCGTCCGTAATCGGACGGAATCAGGGGTTTCAGTTTATCCAGAAAAGCCCCAAGGCAACTGCAGACCCCGGACGCACAGGCCTTCTGGACAAGGAACTCATCGGCATCGAAGGCAAAAGTATTATTGATGACTGGCAGATAATCGCGGACATTCAGCTTGCGGGTGACCGGGATAAACTTCTGACCATCACGATAACAGAAGGTAAGCGCCACCCGCTCAACATTACACGGGAGCGGGACAAAATCACTGAGAAGATATTCGGCCCCGGTCTGCTGTTCGATCTGTTCCAGGATTTCGGTCAGTGTGACCCGGTTCTCACGCCCGACAGGCTCCGTTTTGCCATAGAACGCCAAGGGCTGGTAGTTAACGCCCCGCACGCCCGGCGTCGCCATGCCGTAACGGAGAATCGCCCCGATTTCGTCGTCATTGACACCTTTCTGAACCGTTGCCACGAGCGTCACCGGGATGCCGGCTGCCGTTAAATTACGGACGGCCATTTCCTTCTGAACTCGCAGGTCCCGGCCCCGCAACAATGACTGTCCCTTTTCGGCAAAGCCATCAAACTGCAGATACACTTCAAATTGAGGAAGGAGCGCGGCAAGCTCCCGAACAAAGGCCTGGTCTTCCGCAATGCGAAGCCCGTTGGTATTGAGCAAAACATACTTGAAACCCTTGGTTTTAGCGGCACGGAGAATATCCAAGACCTGTGGATGCAGAGTGGGCTCACCCCCGCTAACCTGAAGAATTTCACCCCGCCCCGATTCGGCTTCCTGAAGAAAATCCAGTATCCGATTGACATCCTCGAGGGTCAGGTCAGGCGTAACCTGCCGCCCGGTATAGCAATCCGGACAACTCAATTCGCAAGCTCCATTGATTTCAATCAAACCGATACAGGAATGCTGATCATGTTCCGGACAAAGCCCGCAATCGAACGGACATCCTTTGCTAACAAGGGTCTGGGTTTTGGAGCGAGTGCCGGGCTTGGTGTAAAGCGACCGATCACGATAGTAGGCCGCATTTTTCTCCAATAGCTCGACCTGTTCCCCATGGACAGGGCACTGCTTTACAAGATAAACAGAGCCATCTTTGACCGCAACCACAGCGCTTACCCGTGCCCGACAATCGGGACAAATGCTTACGGTTTCCTCCAGCGCCTCAAAGCCGGGAGGCAATGGAAAGGATGGAGGCGACTCAGAAATCATGGGACTGGCACCGCTTTAGGTTTTTCCGCCTCACGCAACCGTTTCCGTGCAAGATCATCCCCCATGATATCAATCCCTGCAAAACCAAGGACAAAGTCCAACAATTCACCCGGATTGAAGCGCAACCAGACATGAGTCCCATCGCAAACATGGCCATCATGAGCGATAGCACTTTCCTCATCATTGCTATTTGGCTTTCCCGCTCAGATCCTGAACAATGCCCGCGCTCACTGTATGGGGATTGGGCGTCCGGATGATCTCCAATGGCTGAGAATTGGGCGCATCGTGTTGTTGATAGATCAAGGGCTTGGCCCATCGAACGGCATTGCCAATCACCTTCAACACGTTCTTGTCGTGATAAATCGGATAGGTCTCATGTCCGGGACGGAAGTAGAATACTTTGCCGTGTCCGCGTTCAAACGCCACACCGCTACGAAAGACCTCCCCGCCCTCAAACCAGGAAATGAAAATGATTTTGCCATCCTGGGGGATATCAAAACGTTCCCCGTACATTTCAGTGTGCGGTAATTCAAAGTAATCCCCGATGCCCTGAGTGATCGGGTGGGAAGGCTCGATATTCCAGAGGCGCTCCTTTTCACCAACCTCACGCCACTTCAGGGAACAGTTGGTCCCCATAAGCGACTTGAAAATCTTGGAAAAGTGACCGGAATGCAGGACGATCAGCCCCATGCCCTCCAGTACGCGCTTGTGGATACGTTGAACGATTTCATCCTTCACCTCACCATGGGCACAGTGTCCCCACCAGATCAAGACGTCCGTACTGTTGACCACCTCTTCCGTCAGGCCATGTTCCGGATCATCGAGGGCCGCCAGACGGATTGTCAAATCATCCGCGTTGATGCCGTTGGCAATGGCTTTGTGCAGCCCCTGCGGGTAAAGCTTTTTAACAACCTCATTCACTTTCTCATGCCGGAATTCGTTCCAGATCGTTACATTAATTTTAGAAGTCATGTTGTTCTCCTCTGAATTGTCGCCCTAACCAAAACTTATTGAATACGGGGGTTATATGACCTAATGGCTTTCATTTCAATCTTGATTCAGCCAATCTTGACAAAGCCAACTCTCCCGAGGATAGTTTCAACCGTTCGCCCAACAGAATTTGCGACCAACATAAAAAAGAAAGACGATTCTTGTGCCAACCATCCTTCGTGTCCCCGCTACCGCCAATCCTCCTTATTACGCAACCCAGCGGGAAGCCTATGAGTTTTATGTTTCCCATTTCACCCTCGCTCCTGACGAGCAGGCACTCTACCAAAAGCTCCTGATCGATGGCCCCATTCAGGGCCGCTATTTCGGCTTGGAGCGCGCGGAGGACGCCTGCGAGACAAATCCTGACCGACTGAACGAACGGTTTGTAAAATTTGCCCGGCAGACCGGCGCGACGGCAGCCCAAAAGGCCATGACTGAAGCCGCCTTGACCCCTTCTGATCTTGGCGGCGTGATCGTAAACACCTGCACCGGCTATTTATGCCCGGGCTTGTCTTCTTACCTGGTGGAAGATCTCCACCTTCCCAGTAGCGTCAAAACTCTGGACGTTGCCGGCATGGGATGCGGCGGAGCCTTACCCAACATCGATACCGCCGCCGCATTACTGAAAGCCCACGGGGGACGCCCCTGGCTAAGCGTCGCCGTCGAGGCCTGTAGTGCCACCCTATTCATGGGACCCGACCCGGCACTGATCGTCAGTAACTGCATCTTCGGCGACGGCGCCGCGGCTGTTATTCTGCAAGACGAGGCCACGCTGTCCAAAACCTCTGGCCTGATGCGAATCCTGGGCAGCACCTCAAGCATCCATCCCCAATACCGGGAACAACTGCGTTACCGGCAGGAGGAGGGCCGCCTACGGAATGTTCTCACCACACGGGTTCCGGTCATCGGCGCAAAACTCGCAGGCGAGGCCTTGAACACACTTCTCACAGAGCACCAGCTCACCCGCGAGGACATCTCCTGGTGGGCAGTGCATGCGGGCGGCACAGCCGTGTTGGATCAGGTAGGGCGCGATCTGGGTTTAGACGCCAACGCGCTGCAATATTCACTCCATGTCTTCCGCACCTACGGAAATATGTCGTCCCCTTCGGTCTTGTTCGCACTCAAGCAGATCATTGAGCAGGGACGCCCCAAACCCGGCGAGCGAGGGGTATTGCTTTCGTTTGGCGCCGGGTTCTCCGCCTTCGCCATGCTGGTGGAATTCTTGTAAAAGCACATATGGCCATCGACCAAAAATCTTATGATGCCGACATCATTGTGGTGGGGGCAGGCCCCTGCGGCACATTCCTGGCAAACTTGCTGGGACAAATAGGGCTGTCCTGTCTGCTGCTCGAAAAGCGGTTCGACCTACCCGGCTACTCTATGGCCATTGGCGTCATGCCGCCCTCCCTTCAACGCCTTGAGCATGTCAACCTGGCCGCCCCGATCCTTGAAGCCGGCTGTCGGGTGACACGCGCCAGCCTCCTGACAGAAAAATCCCTACTGGGGACACTGGACCTGAGTGGATTGCCGCCTCCTTACAATTACGTGCTCTCCATCCCGCAAAGCACATTAGTCGGCATCCTGCGCAACAAACTCTGCGCCTGGCCCCAAGTCCGTTTGCTCCTCGGTCAGGAAACGCAATCCGTCACGCAAACGCACAATGGGGTGTTGATCGAAACCCGCGATACCAAAACCCAAAGCACCATGACCTTATCCGCTCGTTTCGCTGTTGCCTGTGACGGGAACCGGAGCCCGATGCGCACTCATGTGGGCATTCCTACCCGAGGTAAAGCCTATGCCCCGTCATTTATGATGGGTGACTTTCCCGAATCCACTCCCTGGACCGGGGAGGCACGGCTCTTTTTCACCCCAACCGGCTCAATTGAATCCTTTCCGCTCCCGCAGGGACGCCGCCGCTGGGTTATCCAAGCCAAGCCCACACTGGCGAATGCAACTGCCATCGTGCAACGCGTCGAGGAAATTACAGGCATTGCCCTTGATGCCGGCCAGGCAGAATGGGTCACCTCCTTTACGCCGGAACGCCGCCTATGTCGTGATTATTTCAAAGGACGGGTGGTCCTCTGCGGCGACGCCGCCCACGTCATGAGTCCGATTGGCGGGCAAGGCATGAACACGGGGCTGGCAGACGCCTGGCATCTGGCCAGGGTGCTCGAACACCTGTGCGCCAGTGGCGAACCACCGGAACACCTTTTGACCCGTTATGATCATTGCCGACGCCGGGCTTTTCGTGTTGCCGCCAATCGGGCGGCCCGCGGGATGTGGCTGGGCACCCTCAAGGGACGCCGAACAACCCTTCTGCGCAACGCCTTTGTGCGCAACGTGCTGTTTGGCACCTCCCTGCACCAAAAACTGGCCCCATATTTCGCCATGTTGACCATTCCGGACACTTCCCCCCTTTCCTCTTCCAACTCTAAATCTTAATCGTAATCGTAATCTTAATCCCTTATCTTCCGCAAAGATCAGAGCCGATTACGATTAGGAAAATGTCATGCCCCACGAATTTTTATCAAAGATGCAGGCGGATCTCGAAGAACCTGATAGAACCCGAAAACTCAACCGGGAACTGTTCACTCTGATCGCCCCTCAATACGATCACGCCACCCGCTACCTTTCTCTGGGCCGTGATTCCTGCTGGAAGGATCAACTGGCGGCTGATCTCCCGTTAATATCTGCCCCCGTCTGCCTCGATCTTGCCTGCGGCACGGGCGACCTCACACGCCGACTGGCCGCAAAATATCCCGATGGCACAGTGATGGGTCTGGATCTGACAGAAGCCATGCTGGCCAAGGCCCGGCAACTGGGTCATCCGTCAAATCTGCGCTATATGGCAGGGGATATGGGCCACATCGGCCTTCCAGATGACTCCGTTGATATTGTCACAGGAGGTTATGCTCTACGGAATGCAGGCGACCTACATGAAGTCCTGCGTGAAATTCATCGAATTCTGAAGCCTGGTGGTATTGCTGTGTTTCTAGATTTTTCGAAGCCGGCCAACTCCTGGGGACAACACATCAGTCACGCAATTCTGAAAATATGGGGGGGAATCTGGGGCTGGATATTGCATCGCGATCCCCGCGTCTATACCTACATTGCCGACAGCCTGTCCCGTTACCCCGATCGACGTCAATTGGCCTCAGTGTTTCACAAGGCAGGCCTTGAAGAGTTACAGACCCGCTACGCTTTCCTAGGCCTGATCGAACGCCGGACGGTGGAGAAACGAACCGGTCACCCCGGGAACCGGGAATTCAGGAGGCTAACGCCCCAGAATCCCAGGATGGAGGCACAAACCATAGCCATCGCACTCAAGATAGCGATGATGGTCAAGGGAAGCGGATGGCACAAAACACACGCAAACACGCCGCAAGTGAGCACAAAAAAGATGGAACCCAGGGCCATCTTCTTGACAAGAAGAGGGGTCTTCACTTTCCGGAACCGGATTTTCCCGTCATACATCCCAGCCCCAAAGGCGGCCACGACCGTAAAGGGCAAGGCGTAGCCAAGCACAACAACAACCGTCGTTATCCGCTCGAGCCATCCCGGCTTCACAATTAGGGCCAACAGAGAAAGCGCCAGAATCGTCGCCGTATAGGCCTGGGTAAAATGGACCAGAATGGGATGGATGTCGAGAGCCAGAATCAGTTTACGCCGGTCGGAGATCCGCTCGTCGTGCGGAACAAACATTTTGGCTTTCACCCCGCAGGCAGGACACTCCTCCCCCAACTTGCTTTGAGCCATGATATATCCACACGATTTACAAATGACCATTTGCTGCATGGTGAACTCCTTTTCTAAAAACCCGATAGGTAAAATAACTGTAAGCGATAATGACAGGAATCAGCACCAGGCCGAAAATAAAAAGCAGCCTGAGCGTTGATAAAGGCGCCGACGCGGAAGCCATCGTCAGGCTCCACTCCGGATGATGGCGCGCCGGCAGCACCGCCGGATGGAGTGCCGCCGCGATCAATAGCCATATTCCCGTGACATTAACGCAGGAAAATCGAAAAGCCTCCCCTTTTTGATGCAACAACAATCGCCCGCCAATGACCCCCATCATGCAAAACCCAACCCCGGCAAGGGCAAGGGGATGATGCATTGCCTGCGGAAAGAAACAGATCCAGGCAACAACCAGAACGAGGCTGGCGCCGACCAATCCCCACCAGAGTTTCTCCGCATCTTTCCGACGGGCTTCAGAGGGATCGCGCTGAAGCACATATGCGGCGCCATGCCAGATCACCACCATCATGCCGGCCAGACTGAAGAGAATGGGAAAGATCGAGACATAATCCCCAAAGGAGGCACTCAATTTCCCCGCTGCTACAAACGGCAACCCTTGGAGAATCGTGCCCAGGAAGTACAACCCCAGAATCGTCACCAGATAACTGCCGCCTGCCGCCACCAAATGCCACAGCCGCTGTCGCTCAATATCGTGATAGGAATACTCCAGCGCCATGGCACGTGCAATGAGGCCGACAATGAGCAGGAGAAAGGGCAGATAGACCGTGCCCAACAATAACCCCAAAACCGCAGGAAAAGCCCCGAAGACAAACCCCGCACCGATGACCAACCACACTTCATTCCCATCCCAAAAGGGGGCGATATGCGACACCAACCGTCCGGACTCGCCCTTATCTTTGGTAAACGGAATCATCATCCCCACACCCAGATCAAAGCCATCCAACACAGAAAAGAGATAGAAGAACAGAACGATGAGAACAAACACCCCATTTTGATAAAATGCTAAATCCATGTTAATTATCCTGGTCCTTTTTGAACGAGCTTTTTCACAGACACAAACGTCAATGCGGTAATAGCCAGATAAACCAGAGTAATGCCTGCCAAGGACAAATATAACTGCCATAGCGGCAAGGTGATCGTCGAGGCATTTGATGTTTTCATCACCTCGTAGATGATCCAGGGTTGTCGACCGATTTCAGTGCCGATCCATCCCATCTCGTTGGCCAAATAGGGCAGGGGCATCAGCCATGGCAATAACAGCAAATACCAGCGCGCGGCCCAAAGTTTTTTCCGCCACATCAGGAATACCCCCAGCGCAGCCCCCCCGATCATAACCACCCCCAGCATGATCATCAGGTGAAAGGTCGTGAAAATCACATTCACGGGCGGCCAATTTTCCCGGGGAAATTCTTCCAGTCCCTTCACACGCGACATCGGGTTCCCGGACTCCAATAAACTCAGCAAATATGGAGCCCCCACCGGAAAGTGTATCACCTGATTTTCCTCATCCGGAATCCCGAAAAGCAGCAACGGGGCCCCATTCACCGACTTGAAGATGCCCTCATAGGCGGCGTCTTTTTCGGGATTGTGCTCAAGTACCTCCAAAATATGAAAATGCCCGATCACCGGCTGGGCCAGCGCCCCCGCGAGCGCGATAGGCAAGGCCACTGTGAGAAGCTTCTGGGCAAAGGCATCATACCGGGCACGGGCCATATAATAAGCTGCAATCCCGGCGGTAAAAAAGGCGCCCACGACCCAGGCTGCTGTCACCACGTGGGCAAAACGGATCAGGGTGGACGGATTCAAAACGGCCTGACTCAAACTCGTCAACACCACCCGGCCATCCGCAATGACATATCCCGACGGCGTCTGCAGCCAGGAGTTGGCCGCCACAATCCAGAAACCCGAGAGGTGGGAACCGATAAACACCATCACCGCTGAAAACCAATAAACAAAAGGTGAGACACGTTCCCGCCCGAACAAAAGAATGGCAATGAACGCCGACTCAAGCGCAAACGCGGTAATCGATTCCACCGAAATGATGGCCCCCAATACAGCCCCGGCATAAGTTGAAAACCGGGCCCAGTTCGCACCGATAGAAAAAGGCATCATCAGCCCGGTCGCCACTCCCGCCACAAAAATCAGACTCAATAGCTTCACCAGAAACGTGGAAATGGCACGATCCTGTTCCTGCCGTTTCGCAAGGTATAGCGTCTCAAAAATGACGATAAAAAGCGTCAACCCAAGGGTTGTAATGGGAAAGAGATAATGAATTCCTATCGAAACCCCAAATTGTATCCGTGAAATTAAAAGTTCAGTCATAACCAAGATCCTTTACCGACGCACTCCCCCATTCCAAAAACGGCTAAACAAGTGGACAAATTTACACCGCAATTAGATCGATTGCCAAGTCAAAAGCAGATTGCAAAAGTAAACTTGGGCGACCTTGCCAAGATTCTCTTCTTTAATTATGCTCTGGACGTGTTAAGGAAGTTGTTATGAGTGGGCTAATTATAGTGGAGTGCTCCGGCCTGGGAGTGCTATTGGTGCTATCTGCGTTCTTTTCAAGCGCAGAAACGGCACTGTTTTCACTCTCCCCCATGCAGATTCACCGGCTCCGCCGCCATCACCCCAAGGCCACCAAACGGCTCGAAGAATTGCTGGCCGCTCCCGCAGATCTCCTGGCTAGCATTCTGATCGGCAACACCATTGTCAATGTCGCTGTAGCGGATCTGGCATTCCTGCTGTCAGAACATTTTTTTCCGACCCATGGCGAGTTCATTGCCATCCCCGCCGCCACCTTGGTGCTAATTATCTTCGGTGAATTGGCGCCCAAGCGTCTGGGCCTGCGCAAGCCCGATTCGCTGGCCATGCTGTATCTGCCCGCCCTTCTCATCCTCATCCGGATCTTTGCGCCGGTTCATTTTCTCCTGGGGAAAATAACTCATACCTTCCAGTCTCACCTCACTCCGCGTCGTTCCGCCCTGACCAAAGCGGAACTCCTCACCGCCGTGGACGTTGGCCACGAGGAAGGAGTACTGAACAAGGAAGAGCGCGCCATGGTAGACGGAATCATCCGCCTTGAAAAACTTCAAGCCAAGGACGTCATGACCCCGCGGGTAGACCTGATCAGCCTGGATATCGAGGATGACCCGGCAACCTTCGCGAACATCTGCCGCAGAGCCCGTTTTCGGTTCCTGCCCGTCTGCATCGGCGACCTTGACCATGTGAAAGGCTTTCTGGATGTCGCCAAGTATCTGATGGATCCCGGGAAAGACATTTCCACCTCATTGCACCCGCATTTCTATGTGCCCGACACCGCTCCCCTGGATACTCTTCTGACCATGTTTCAACAGCAATCCCGCCGTTTAGCCATCGTCATTGATGAATATGGCGGGACCGCCGGTCTGATCACCATCGGAGATATCCTCGATGAAATCGCGGAATTTACCAGCGAACAACCCGACGGCCAGAGCCCCAACATCGAGCCCATTGGCGAGAACCGCTGGCAGGTCGCAGGCGACACCAGCCTGGAAGAGGTCAATTACGAACTCGATCTTGCACTGGACATTGACGGGGCGGACCGAATCGCCGGCTGGGTTACCGCCAATGCGCGCCGCTTCCCTAAAACAGGCGATATCATTGCCGCCCAACGATGTCGGGCCACTGTTCTTCAAATGCGCAAGCACCGCATCACCCGCGTTCTGATTGAAAAAAATGCCGAACTGTCTGAACTGGAACAGGAGAAAGGGGTGCAATTATGATCTTTTCTGATCTCATTCTCATCCTCATCTGCCTGATCGGGGCCGGATTCTTTGACGGCATGGAAACCGGAATCATCTCCCTCAACAGGATGCGTTTGCGCCACCTCGCCGAAACCGGAGACCGGGCGGCCCGCATCCTCCAAAATTTCCTCCAGCAGCCGGAACGCCTGCTGGGAACCACGCTGGTAGGGACCAACCTTTGCATTATCATTGTCTCCGTGATTTCCGCCAACTGGGTCGCTCACATGCATCCCTGGGCACAAACCCTGAACGCCATCACCACGACACTCGTGGTCCTGGTCTTCGCGGCCTATCTGCCCAAAGCATGGTTTCAAAGCTACCCGCTTGAACGATGCCGACCTTTCGCCATCCCGCTGCGCTGGAGTTCCCTGGTTCTGCGCCCCCTGATCGACACCATGAACTGGGTCACGAACTGGATCTTCCCCTCAACCACGCCTCCCAAAGCCACCCGGGCACTGGTCGCCACCAAGGATGAGATTGACACCCTCGCCCAGGAAAGCGCCGACCACGGCACCCTCTCCCCCCGCCAGCGCATCATGATCCGTCGCGTTCTGGAACTATCCAACAAGACCGCCCGCCATATCATGACCCCTCGCGACGCCATGGCCATATTGCCCTCGTCGTCCGATATCACGGCCCTCATGACAAGGGTTCGCGAAAGCGCTCACACCCGTCTCCCGGTTTGTGAGGAGGACGGGAAAACAATCAAAGGGACCATTAATTTCTTCGACGTCATGGCCGGCTGTGAAGACTGCACCCGAGGCAGCATCAAACCCTTCATCCGCCCGGCTTTGTATATTCAGGAAAATACCCCTCTGATGGAGGCTTTCGCCAAACTTCGCCTGTCCAAACAATCCATGTGTCTCGTGGTGGACGCCCAATCCGAAGTCATCGGCCTGATCACCAATCAAAACGTCCTTCAGGCTATTGTGGGGAAACTGTAATGGCCATCGCGAGAGATATCTGCCCCGCCTGTCAGCGTTTTGTCGGACCCGTGCTTGAATGCCCTTATTGCGGACTCGATGCTCCGCAACGTCCCCTGAAACGGATTCTGCGATTGACCGCCTTCATCCTGAGTACGGTCGGCCTGACTGCCCTTTTCTTGATTGGAACCCCATGAACCCGATCCCCCAACCGGATTTCAAACACATTCTTTTTTCCGCTGATCAAATTGAAAAGCGGATTAATGAATTGGCGCGGGAAATTTCCAGGGATTACGGTGCAGAGGGATTTCTGGCCGTATCCATTATGAATGGCAGTTTTATGTTTGCCGCCGATCTGGTCCGCGCCCTCTTTCACCGGAACGCTCACCCCATCATGGATTTCATCACCCTTTCCAGTTATGGCCGGGAAACATCCAGTCGCGGGTCCGTCTCCATCCTTAATGAGCTTACGCTCCCGATTGCCGGTAATCGGATTCTGCTCATTGATGACATTCTGGATACCGGCCTGACACTTCAAAAAGCCATTCAACTGCTTCAGGAACGCGGCGCCAAAGACGTGCGGACTTGCGTTCTCCTGGACAAACCCGCCCGTCGTGCCGCACCCATTGAACCGAATTATTGCGGCTTTAAAATCGAAGACGTATTTATCATCGGATACGGACTGGATTTCGATAACCGGTATCGACATCTGCCTTTTCTGACAACACTAACCCCGGCCCCATCACCGTGACGGATCCATACTGGCTCACCGCCTTTCACACACTCACACCCCATTGGGGCTGGATGCTTTGGAGTGGGGTCTTCTTTCTGGCCCTGAGTGAGCGGCCCCGGTCTGCGCCAACGGCATTATCGCCCCGGACTCACTTCATCCATGCCCTGGCTCCGGTGTTCGCCGGATTGATCACCCTCTTTTTTTCCGGCCTGCTCGGGCTGATCCTTTTTTACCGGCCTCCGCCTTTCGCAACGTCTCCTCTTTCGAATTTCAGCCCCGCAATCATCGGTCTTTTCCTCATTCCCGGGCTCCTCATTCATCTCAGCCCTCCCCGCGCCACCGTGCTGATGGCGTTGTCCGGATTCCTGATTCTCATCGCCATCACAACGGGTTGGGCGGGTTTGCTGATCCTGCTTACGTCTACCGGCATCGGATTACTGCCGGTCCTCTTTCAAGCCCGCCGCATCCAAGGGGTCGGACTCATCCTCATTCCTCTGGCCTTTGCGCTCACGAAGTGAGGCTTTTTTAATCCCGCCGGGGCGACAGTTTGCGTAAGCGCTCAACAATCCGTCGGGATTCATCATACGAGCCCTGCTCGCCGGCAAATGAACAGGGGGTAACATCAAATATGAAACGGGTTCCTTCGGGGGCCTTCCGGATGAGCGACTCATATTGCTCCACCGTCTGCCAGCCAATCACATGGACGGGCCCGGCAGGGCCCGCCAAAACAGGAAAAATATCTTCCACTCCCTTGGACGACTGAAGAACCTGCACGCGGTTGAACGCGTAAAAGTTGGGAATTTTCATGAAGCTCGGAAACTGATGCTCTGCCGCTGCGCAACAATGCATACCAAACCCGCCAAAAGTCGCCGAAAGATCCAGAATTTCCGGCAGGCAGAATTCCTCAAACATTTCCGGGCTCAGCGCCCCACATTCATCATTCGAGGCCCACGGGGCCATCTCGGGAGGACACCATGGCCACGGGCAGTGATCCGGACTCATCGTCGGGAATTCCTTGCGCAGTTCAATCATGACCTTCTTAAAGAAGCGGGCGCATTTATCAACCAGACGCTTCACCGCTTCCTTGCCGTCCGGGTCATACATGGAACAGAACATATCCTCTTTGTTCCAGATCAGTGCCGCAGTATCGAAGCCGGTCTGCATATCACAGGGGCCTAAATCCACATCCTGCCCCAGTTCCTTTTTCAACGCTGAACCCAGTTCAAAAATCCGATAGATCGTGGGCGACTTCCAGACATCCGGCTCCTCCACCTTGTCCGCCTCTTCCGGAGAATTCACGAACGGAACCGCACAGGGATTGTTGTCCGGAAACGTGTGTACCTTGCATCCGAAAGCCGCCGCATAAATATGTGTTCCAGTGGTCAGGTGCGCCAGGGGCACCCCATCATGATCCACCTTTTCGAAGCATTCCAGCTGACTTCGATAGTTTTTTACAGCCCAAGGCAACCCATGTTCGAGCGGTGCGGAAGAAAGGGTATAGCAACCCGCCGGATCCGTGAAAATGGGTTCAGAAGGCCCCTTGACACAGAAGCCATGACCTTGAAAGGGCCCTTTCTTGTATATGTTACGAAGAAACGCCTTGTTCTTATTTACCATGTTTTTGCCGATATTCCGGGCTTTTGCGCAATTCTTTGGCGACATCATTCTCACTCCAATGATCCCGCTTTACTTTTTCGACGTATATGGCGCTTCCCGGATCTGGATCACGCCCCAGCACACTGCGATAGGCCCGTTCCACGATCTGCCGGGCCTGCTCGGTCGTCATTTCACCATTCTCCCGGCGCTCCGCGCTTTTTTTGAGATCCGACCGCACATCACGTTCACTCCACCCTTCGTTCTGGAGCTTCGCACGGTAGGTCGCCATTCCCTCCCGGTCCGGATCCCGCCCAAGAATATCCTGATAGGCCCGACGGACAATTTGCTCGGCGGACTCCGACTTTACCTGGGCATGTTCCAGACTCTTGCGCAAATCATTGCGCACATCTTTCTCGCTCCAATTGTCATCAATCAAACGACTCCGGTATAAGCGCAAGCCCTCTTTATCAGGTTCCCGGTTGAGAATATCCTCATAGGCCCGCCGCACGATCAGGTCAGGGTCGTTGTTCCTCCTCTGTGAACTCCGGTCGTTGTCATCGTGATGACTATCCCGATCCGACCATTTTCTGTCATCATCCGACCCGCGATACCGACCGGCCTCCCGCCCCGAGTTATCTGAGGTGCCCATCGATTTGATCACCCCCTCCAACAAACCATCCATGCCTTGTCCACAGGCAATGGGGATATTCCCTGGGAACATCACTAAAGCCACCCCTGCAACAACACCAATAGTAATCTTCATTTTCATGATTCTGTCTCCTTCATTGGGATCCGCTGAAACTTGACATGATCATAGCACAACGGAATATCCGGGCAAATACGAAGCGGTCTATGCAACCCGACCTGCTGAATCCATGAGATCTACGCGCGACGAAGATAATGGCGTCGCTTGGCTTCCGGGAATTTCTCGATGGCGTAGCGCAACATCGTTCGTGGCATCTTCCGGCACCGGGGTGCCAAATACTCTTCAAGGACATTCAGTTCCCTCTTCCCCACCTCCCGCAACATCCAGCCCACGGCCTTGTGTATGAGATCATGCGCGTCATGCAAAAGCAGATCAGCGATGGCCAGGGCATCCGAAAAGTCCTGATTGCGAATAAATGTGAATGTCGCCAGGACCGCTATCCGGCGTTCCCACAATGACTTGGACTTGACCAGTCGGAACAAAGGGCGTCGTGAGCGCGCAATAAGATATCCCCCTACAATCGCCGGAGCAGACAAATCCACCAAATCCCAATTGTTAATGCGGTCGGTATGGGCCAGATAGAGCCGATAGATCCGGGCACGATCCGCCGGCACACCTGCCTCGAACTGCCGCACCAGGATAAAAAGCGCCAGCAAGCGCTCCTCATGAATCGGAGAAGCCAATAACTGCAGGAGAGTCAATTCATCGGCATTTCGAAACTCCTTCACCAGTTGCCGGATGCCCGGCACCCGGACTCCGATGAATATATCGCCCTCTCCATATTCACCCGGCCCGGTCTTGAAAAACCACTGAAGGCCCTTTGCGTCTTCAGGATTCGCCAGGGATTTCAACCGCATTTTGATCTTGGCTGCATTCATGCGAATAATTCTGAGCCCGCACGCCGGCTTTCGTCAACAGCGGAATCAGCTGGCAGTATGACCCATTTAGTGCCATACTGGAAAAAAGTGAAAAATCCTATATGAAAAGTCAGGAAGCTATTCTTCGGCGTCGCGAGGCGGAAATCAAGTCAGGGCAGGAGGCGCTTGCCCACGCATTGACGAAATCCCTTGTGTTGCTTCGCTACAAAGGCAATTGCAAGTGCGGCATGATGTTGACGGAGCAGGACAAAAAATCCAAGGCCGAGACCTACCTCTGCCCGCATTGCGGAAAAACGGGACCGATCCTATCAAAGCCCGCTCCTGCCCCAAAACCAGCCGTTACGAAGTAACGATCCCTGACGTAATCGGTTTATAGGCTCTCCACCTTAACCCAGGCTTTTCGCTCAATCGAGAGTTCCACAGCCTCCAGAATCTGGCAACAGGCAACCCCATCGCCAAAATCAGGTGAAGCGGGTTTGTTCTTTGCAATGGCTTCAATGAACTCGTAAAGCTCATGCACAAAGGTGGTGTCATAACCAATGACATGGCCCGCCGGCCACCAGGCACTCATATAGGGATGCCGTCCTTCACTTGCCTGAATCAGGCGGAATCCCTGTGTTCCGGGCTCATCATCCGCACTGTAATAGCGCAACTCATTCATGCGCTCGAAATCAAAACTGATACTACCCTTGCTGCCATTGATCTCAAATCCCATATCATTCCGGTGCCCTTGCGCGAAACGGGTCGCCTCAATCTGGCCAAGCCCCCCGTTTTTGAATTCAAACATGAACAGCGTCGCATCGTCGACGGTAACCGTGCCGCGGGGAGCCCCGCTTCCGGCCTTGCCGGAGAGCCCTTCCATCCGTTCCACGATGGGCCTTTCCTTGATAAACGTCTTGCTCATGCCGACGACGCTCTCGAATTCACCAACCAGAAACCGGGCCGCATCAATCACATGCGCCCCTAAATCGCCCAGTGAACCGGAGCCAGCCACCTTTTTGTCGAGCCGCCACACCAGCGGAAACTCGGGATCGATAATCCAGTCCTGAAGAAAACGGCCTCTAAAATGAAAGATCGTGCCCAGTTTACCTTCCTGGATCATTTTCTTCGCCAGCAAAATCGCCGGGCAGAACCGGTAATTGAAACCGACCTGGTGCTTGATTCCCGCCTTTTTGGCCGCCGCCAGCATCTCCCGGGCATCGGAAAGGGTAAGCGCCAGGGGCTTCTCACAAAATACATGCTTCCCCTCGGCCGCAGCACGCAAAGCGATCTCCTTGTGAGCATTACTCGGCGTAGTGATATCGACAATATCGATATCCTTGCGGGCAACCAATTTTTCCCATGACGTTTCGGCCGATTCCCAGCCGAATTTCGCGCGGCTCTGCTCAACCCAGCCGGCATCCCGGCCGCAAATGGCTTTCATACCGACCTTGGCGGAAGGCTCAAAAAACATTCCCACGCGCTGCCAGCCACTGCTATGCGCCTTGCCCATGAATTTATAGCCGATCAAGCCTACATTTAAGACCTTTGCCATAGCCTTTTCTCCTTTGCTTCGTGCTTTAAAGCCTCACACCCTAATCCAAAATAACTGGTGCCAAGAATAAAACAACAACGCCCACCATGCCATTGAAAATTATCGGTCTTCGATTTTTCCCAAAGCCCGGAGCAACCCATCGAGAATGGTCACGGGATGCGGCGGACAGCCGGGAATGTAAACATCCACCGGCACCACACTTGAGGCTCCATTGCAGACTTCCGGTTGATCCACATAAGGCCCGCCGGCAATGGCGCAGGCACCCACCGCAATCACCAACTTCGGATCCGGCACCGCATCATAGGTCTTTTTGAGCGCCAACTCCATATTCCGGGTCACCGGTCCGGTAATCAGAACACCATCCGCATGACGCGGCGCCGCCACAAATTGGATCCCGAACCGACCCAGATCAAAAACTACCGTCGTCAATACATTGCAGTCCGCTTCACAGGCATTACAGCCGCCCGCACTGACCTGCCTCAGTTTCAGTGAACGCCCGAACAATTTCCTCATTTTTTCATCCAGGGCCGCCCGTAAAACGGTCTCCCCCGCCCCCCTCACCAATGCCTGACGATCCCGGGCCGCCAATCGATGATCTTTTGTGAAGGTAATGACTCCTTTCGGAAAGGCCGGCTCGCATTCACCACAAAAAAGGCATCGCCCCGTATCGAGCGTCACTTTTCCCGCCCGGTACACCAATGCTCCCACCGGGCAAACGGAAACACAGGCGCCGCAAGACGCATCCACACAGGCCTGATCAATCACGGGAAGGCCACGAAAACGGGCCGGCAATACCGGGGCCTTTTGGGGATAAGCGATCGTCCGATGTCCTTGCTTTATTCGTGCTGCAATGATTCTTAACATTTAACCCTCACAAATCATGTCCACAGTAGGAAAGATTGAAACTCTTATTACAGAGCGGAAAATCAGAAATCTGCTGATTGCGCATCGCCATGGCTAGTCCCATCCAATTATGGAAAGAAGGATCCACCACCTTGTAGGTCGCGAACCGCCCGGTCTCATCCGTGAGCCCCACATGGCAAATCTCTCCCCGCCACCCCTCAACCAGGGAAACGACAAAGGCATTGGGTGCCGCAGGATCCGGAATATTCCGCGTCGGCCCGCCCGTCAGCATCTTGAGTTGTTCCCGTACAAATTCGCCGGACCGTTGGATTTCCAACCATCGGACATAGGCGCGCTCAAACACATCACCCGTACGCCCCGTCGACACGGGAATCTGGGAAAAACGGTAAATGCCATAGGGGAAATCCTGGCGCACATCACACTCCAAACCGCAGGCCCGGGCGGCCGGCCCTACCAGACCCAGCTCCAAGGCGGTCTCCGTGGCCACCCTTCCGGTTTCTTCAAAACGACTCATCACGGAAGGTGAATTCCATAATAAATTCACAGCATTTGCCACGTCGCGCAAAGTGTCATCCAGCCGTTTCAAAAGCGCTTCAATGGTTGCCGTATCCAGATCGTATGCGACCCCTCCGGGCCGCACCAGGCCACGTCCAAACCGATTCCCGCAAAGCAGGGCGGTCATGTTGAGGAAATCACCACGCAGCCGCCCGCAATAGGAGGCCGTCGGTAAAAACCCGACATCGCCCGCCAGCGCGCCAAGATCGCCGGTATGATTGGCCAATCGTTCCAATTCCTGCGCCGTCCCGCGCAAGACCTGCGCCTCCGCCGGTACTTTGCAACCCGACAACGCCTCGAGAACCCGGCAATAGGCCACCGTGTGCCCGACCGTCGTATCACCTGCCACGGTCTCAATCACGTGGATCACCCGCTTATCCGGTCCGCCGGACAACATCCGTTCCACGCCCCGATGTTGATATCCCAACGAGATCTCAAGATGGAAAACCTGTTCACCATGACATTGGAAACGGAAATGGCCGGGCTCAATGATCCCGGCATGAACCGGCCCCACGGAGACCTCATGAACCTCTTCGCCTTCCACCCGATAAAAATCAGTCACCCCGATCATCGGCGGGGTATTCTCGGTCCGCCCCCATGCATCGTGTCCCACCCGATCAGACTTGACGAACCGGACCGGCTTGAGCCAGGGATGCCCCTCCGGACGCAAACCGAATTGCTCGGCAATCTCACGCTCGAACAGGTGAACCTGAGGACAAACAGGTGTCAATGAAGGGAACGACTCCCCTTCCACCCGCATCCGGGCAACACGCAAGTTGCCATCATCGCGGCAGGCCAGCACCGCCATGAGTTCCACTCCGCGCCCATCTTCCGGCACCCTTCCGAAAAGCGCAGCCACATGCGCCCCATCCGCCACAACATCCACCAGCGAACTCCTGAACACGGCGCCATCCAGCCAGGGAATGTCTTTTCGCTCATACTTCTGTCCGTTATAAACCGGCAACCATTTCAAAATCGATGTCATGGCAGGCCTCCTTCCAAATAGGCCGCCGCCTGATGAAGATGACTTCCCAACCCCTGCGGAATCCATATCCCCAACACCAAGGCCAGAATGAAGAAAATAATGATAGGAATCACCAATTGCGGACGATCCCGGTACGGCGATGCCATCGCCTTGGCCGAAGGCACCCCCTGAACCACCCTCAGTACCGTCGCCCCCATCCCGATAAACACAACGGCCAGCAGGGCAAGAAAAAGTCCGGCAATCAGATATTTCCCGGCATGGATCGTACCAATAAGAATAGTAAATTCGCTGATGAAAGGTCCGCCCGGTGGCGACCCGGTGACCATGAGAAACCCGGCCAGAAAGAGCGGTCCGGAAATCGGCAATCGCTGCATGGCGCCACGCACTTCATCCGTACTTTTGCTGTCGTAGGCCCGATGGATATTGCCGGCCGACAGGAACATCACGCCTTTCGTCAGGCCATTGGTAATCATGTGCAACAGGGCGCCGAACGTGGCCATGCCACCAATCCCGATCCCTAACACGAGAATGCCCATATGCTCGACACTGGAATAAGCCAGCATTCGTTTGAAATCGCGCTGCCGGATTACAAACACCGCCGCCACCGCCATGGATAATAGTCCGATAAAAATCAATATCTCGCGGGCAAAGGCCGCTTCAGGCGCATTCCGGCAAATCTGATAGAAGCGGAGAATGGCCAGAAAGGCGCAACTCGTGACTCCGCCGGCCAGCAAGGCCCCGACCAGACCCGGCGCTTCGCCATACGCATCCGGCTTCCAGGTGTGCATGGGGGCCAAACCCATTTTTGTGCCATACCCCACCAGCAATAGAACGAAAGCCGCATGCAGCCAGGGCGGCGAGAGTTTGGGCGCCAGGAGGACCAAATCGTCCAGCAGCAATGTCGGCTCCAAACCCGCATGAATCGACGAGTAGGCGAGGAAAAAGGTTCCCAGCAAAGCCAGTGCGATACCCACCGACCCGATCAACAGATATTTCCACGTTGCCTCCAGGGAGCGGGGATTATGGTTAAAAAACAGCAACGGCGCCGTCGCCAGCGTGGTCGCCTCGATCGCCACCCACATCAGCCCGAAATGATGCGCCAGAATCACCAGCGTCATCATCCCCAACATCGCCAACAGGCAGCCGCAAAACACCCGGTTTGAACGCTCCGGCCTCAGCGCAAGATAGGCAGGCGCATAGAGCGAACAAAGGAAAAACATCACGCTGACAAACCCCAACACCACCGTACTGAGGGGATCCAGCATCAGCCAGCCATGCAAGGACTGGATCGGCTCACCGGTAACCGCAAACCCTGTCAGGATCAGATGAGTCAGACCGCCTATCGGAACCAACCAGGGGCGCCACCGATTGGAGGGCATGGCCGCCGCCACGACCGCAAATAGCAAAGGGACTAAAAATAGATACCAAGCCATGTGTTACTCCTTTAATTCCGACAGCATCTGGGTACTCACCGAGGAGAATTCCCTGCTGATTTTATGGATGATGATTCCCATCACGAAGATGGCGACAAATAGATCCAACAACACCCCCAGTTCGACTAGGAAGGGAATGGCCTCCATCAGAAGCATACCGAAGATAAAGACCCCGTTTTCCAGGATCAGATACCCCACCACTTGCGTAATCGCCTTTGTGCGGGTGGTCAGTATCAAAAACCCTGTCAATACCGTGGAAAGCGCTGCGGGCACAATCAAGGAGCCCATATCCTTGTGGGCAATCGGAAGGGTGCGGGCAAACAACACGGCCAGTCCCGTCCCAACCGCCCCCAGGAAAAGCGAGGCAATGAAGCCGACAATCGGCTCCACTTCGCGCCGGACGACCACGTCACGGATCGCATTGAAAAGCATCCTGGGAATCACCACCCCTTTCAAGAGGATGGTGGCTAACGCCATCATGGCAACCCATGTTTGGTACGAACCATGGGCAAGGGCAATCAACACCCCCAGCAATACTCCCTGCGCCGTAACAGCCTGGATCACCGTCCGCATGCGACTCGCCCCCAGCGCGACGAAATTCAACAGAAGTACCAACACCAGAATCGGATCTATGAATGTATTCACCGTTTTACCTCAACAATAAGATCACTCCAAAGGTCGACAGCAGACAGGCCGCCACCAGAAACGTCGGCACGAACACCATCCGGAAACGTGCCATCATCGATTCCACCACCCCGATCAACACGGCCAGCCCCATCATGCCCGAGATGAACAAACCCCAGTCCGCCCAGACATTACCCGCCTTGAACGGAGCCACCACCCGCAACAGAACCGCCCCCATGACAAAGAGCTTCATCGCCGCGCCATATTGGATCAGCCCAAGTGCCGGCCCGCTGTGGTCCAGCACCATCACCTCATGGATCATGGTGAGTTCCAGATGCGTATTCGGATCATCAAAGGGAATTCGCGAATTCTCCACCAACAGGACAATGAACAGACTTGCGGCCACCAGAACCAATGACGGCGCCGCCACACCCGCCCCCAGCGGAAACGTGCCATCCAACATAGTGGTCAATGACAGAGAGGCTGATAACTTGGCTAACACCAGAAAGCAGAAAAACAGCGCCGGTTCAGCCAGACAAGAAAACGTGACCTCGCGTGCCGCCCCCATCCCCTCAAAAGCCGATCCGGTGTCCAGCGCCGCCGAAGCTGTAAAGAATCGGCCCAACGCAAATAGATAGGCAAACAAAATCATATCGCCGGCAAAGGAAACCGGTGAATTGTGACCCCCAAACGGGATCAACATCCCCGCCAACAATGCCGTGGCCAGCCCGACAACAGGCCCTGCCCGGAATACCCAAGTCGTGGTCGTACTAAACACGGACCCCTTTTGAAACAGCCGGATCAAGTCGTAATACGGTTGCAGCAAAGGCGGTCCGTTCCGCCCGGCAAACAACGCCTTGGTTTTGGCAATGACACCCAGCAAAAGAGGCGGCACCACCAGCAGAATGAATATATGTACAAAAATTTGGCTCATAAATACACCCTCACCCTACCCCTCTCCCGTCAAGGGCGAGGGAAATATTCTTTCCTACCTCCACAACAACAGAATCATCAGAAAAATCACAATATACGCCAGGTACGCATGGATATTCCCCGCCTGCAAAACATGGGACCATGAAGCGAGCCTGACAAGAACCTGATACAACGGTCTCAATACCTCATCCAAAACCAAGTCCATCACATGACTGCGAAAATGCATCCGGCCAGGGAAAACCGGTTGTTTTTCAGAAAGATGAACCTGCGGCCTCAATACCCAGACAAAGAAACTGCCCAACATCTGTGCAAACGAGGAGGCCGTGTACTGCATATTCGGTGTTGGCGCCGCATACCCGCAGTCCCAAGTCCCAGCCGAGGTCACCCGACTCCGATTCAACCGGATCGCAAACACTACGCCAATCCCGACCAGCAGTCCAATCAGCGTCAATCCACCCAAACTGATCCAACCGAGCGGTGCAAGTGTTCCCAAGGGCGGCAGCCCAACCGCCAAATCCGGAACCCAGGCGGCAATCCCCTTCTCCAGGATTGGGCTCACCATCCAGGGCATCAGGCCGATAATTAGACAACAGACCGCCAACGCCACCATGGGTCCTGTCATGGCTCTCCCGGATTCATGGGCGTGTCGGGCAGAGTCAGACCGGGACACTCCAAGAAAAATCGCCCCAAACGCCTTCACAAAACAGGCCACCGCCAACGCCCCGATCAATGCCAGCATGGCGGCGGCAAAGGCGGCCACGCCCCAGGAGGGTTCCGCCCCAATGCCCAGCGTCCTGAATAATCCAAGGTAAATCAGCAATTCGCTCACAAATCCATTCAGCGGGGGCAAGCCGCAAATCGCCACCGCTCCCACCGCAAAACACAGGGCCGTAAGAGGCATCCCCACCGCCAGGCCACCAAGCCGGTCAATGGTCCGGGTGTGGACAGAATGTATCACCGACCCGGCGCTCAGAAACAAGAGCGCCTTGAATAATCCATGATTCCACACATGTAACAAAGTTCCGGCTAACCCCAGCACAATCCAGGTGGTCACATTCAGCGACCGACCGACCAGCGCCAACCCAAGTCCCATGACAATGATGCCAATGTTTTCGATACTGTGATAGGCCAGCAACCGCTTCATATCATGCTGACCCAACGCAAAAACAACGCCGAATACGCCCGATAGCACACCCAATGTCAGCAGGACGCCGCCCCACCAAACCGGGGGCTCCGGCAACCAGGACACCATCCGGACTAACCCGTAAATTCCAATTTTTATCAGCACCCCCGACATCAAGGCCGAAACGTGGCTTGGAGCCATGGCATGTGCATTAGGTAACCAGATATGAAAGGGCATCAGCCCCGCTTTCAATCCAAACGCGATGACCATTAACACAAACAACACCGTTGACATCGTGGGGGTCACCGCACCGACCGGCAGCGGCCCCAAGGCAAAAGATCCGGTGGCGAGATACCAGATTGCAAACAGCGCAAAAAGACAGAGTGTCGAAAAGTGCGTTACAATGAGATAAAGGACGCCGGCATCCCGCACGTCCTGCTCATGATCCTCCGTGGTAACAAGAAAAAATGCGCTGAGCGCCATGACTTCCCAGGCAAACATGAATAACAAGGTATTCGCGGCCACTGCCACCCCGGCCAACCCCGCCGTAACCAATCCATAAAATACCCTTAATTTCCGTCCATTTGACGGGTGATCGATTTGCGCCCAATACTCCACCCCATAAATCGATCCCAGGGCGGATACGAAAAAAATAGGGATCAGGAATATGGCCGCAATCGCATCCAACCGCATCACGGAAAACACCGGCATCGGGAACCAGAGAGCGGCTAAAGCGCCGGCAATGCCGAAGCAGGAGCCCGACACGGAAAGGACCATCGCCAACCGCTGCCCCACCGACGGATCACGGCGCAGGAATAGGCCCGGCAGGCCGCTAAGGGCATGACAAACAATTCCTACTATGACCATCCACTCACTCATAATTCAACCACTGACGCACGACCTGCCAGGCAAACGCCAACAACAACACCACCACAAAATACATCATATATATCTGAATTTTTCCCTGCTGCAACCAACGCAATCGGGCAAAACGACTGGCCAACCAATTGAATAGGGGCTGGTATACGACCCGGCTCAGGATATCCGGATAGGTCGTGGTCATTTTACCGGCAGCAGGAAAAATATCCCGGGGCACCACGACCTGTGTTTTTGGACGAAACGGCTTCAAGAACAGGCGTGACACCATCATTTCGGAAAACGATTGGGCCGTATATTGCATGCTCGCTGCTGGCGCGAGATAGCCACAACTCCAGGTTGAGTCCGACGTCACCCGGCCTCGCCGCCGGGCCAGAATTGATAACAACGCCACCAACCCGATCATTCCCCAGATCACCAGATTCACCCCGCCCAAAACCGTCAATGCAGAAGAGGCTGTCAAAGCAGTTTCAAACGGTTCCAGGGAAAGGCCGAAAACCTCGCCGATGACGCCGGCAAACGCCTTGATAAGGACTCCCGGGAAAATGGCAGCGGCAATACACAGCCCCGCAAGAACGGCCAGCGGGAGCGTCATCCAGCGTGACGATTCATGGGCGTTCCAGGCCGCTTCACTGCGTGGCTCGCCAAGAAGAACGATGCCTGTCAGTCTGACGAAACATAATAACGCCATGCCCCCCACCAAGGCCAGCAACCCGACGCCCAACAGCATGCCCACACTCCCCCCGCCGGAGAACTCCAAACCCCCATGCAGCAGAGCCAGATAGATCAGCCATTCACTTACAAAGCCGTTCAGCGGGGGAATGGCGGCAATCGCCACCGCTCCGACAACCAGGGCCAACCCCGTGCGGGGCATTCGTTTCATCAGGCCACCCAACTGCTCCATATCCCGGCATCCTGTTCCGTGCAGCACAGACCCGGCCCCGAGAAACATCAGGCTCTTCATCAGGGAATGATTCCAGATATGCAGAAAGGCACCCGAAAAGCCCAAGGCCGCCACAAGGGGCTGGTGCCGGGTCAATCCCCAGAGTCCGAGCCCCAGCGCCAACACGATCAACCCGATGTTTTCGATGCTGGAATAGGCCAGGGCCCGCTTCAGGTCTCTTTGGAACAAGGCAAACGAAATTCCGAACACCGCACCAACAAACCCGATGGCGATCAACGCCGGACCCCACCAGGCGGCGGGGGGCCCCAAAAACATCATCACCCGCAACAACCCATAAAGGCCCAACTTGATCATCACACCGGACATCAAGGCCGAAACATGACTTGGCGCCGCCGGATGCGCCTCTGGCAACCAGATATGCAGGGGCACCATCCCGGCCTTGATTCCAAAGCCCAGCAGTGCCAGCAGCAGAATCACCGCTCCGCTCGTTGCGCCTGGTACGGCAAAGGTATCGAAATCAAGCGATCCCGCAGCACGCCCCAAAAGAAGAAACATCGCCAGCAGAAAAGCCGCACCGACATGTGAGGCCACCAGATAGATCCAACCGGCAACCCGCACATCCTTCTTTTCATGTTCAAAGGTTACGAGAAAAAACGCGGACACCGACATCACTTCCCAGACGACCATAAATAGAACCGCCTGACGGGCCACCACCACCAAGGCCATGGCGGCAACAAACAGATTGAAAAAGAACCAGGAGGCCCCGAGCATCTTCCGATCACGATAAGCCAGCAGATACTTCGCCCCATACACCGCCGCTAATGCGGAGAGACCAAAGATGGGAATCAGAAAAAAGGAAGACAGGGGATCAATCCGGACATAAAACTCACCCCCCGGCACAGCCCAAGGCAAACGAAAAGAGGCGACCCCGCCGCCAAGCAGTCCTTGGAGAGAAGGCCATAACCCCGCCAAACATCCCGCCACCGCCGACCCTGCGCCTAGGCCGGTCGCCCAGCGCGGAGAACGGGTGAAAAGGAGGGACAGCGCCCCCCCGCAGAGCAATATCGCCAACGCTACCAATAAGATGTTCATTTTTTCAGAGCACGGAGAGCGGCCAGAATTTCTTCCCGCGGCGCCTGCCGGGTCAGTGTGGCCTTAAACCCGGGGTCTAACAACACGGATGCCAACCGCGAAAGCAGATAGAGGTGTACCCGAACCGTCGGCGTAACCAACGTGAAAAGCGTGTGGACGGGCAGGTTGTCTATGGCTCCAAACTCCACGGGGTGTTCCAGGAAACACAGACAAATCGCCGGATGATTCACTGAAAGCACAATCGGATTACGCACATGCGGGATGGCGACTCCTTCGCCAATGCCGGTCGAAGCCATCGCTTCACGCGCCAAAAGCACTCTGAGCAGGAAATCCCGATCCATTTCCGGGGGGAGTTTCATCACATCCACCACGGAGCGCAGTACGGAATCCTTATCATTCCCCGCCACCCGGTAAAAAATCCCGCCCGCCTCGATGGATTCAGCAAGGTCAGGCATAAGTTCGACGGACGTGTCGGGCTCCTGAAAAATTTCCGCTGAAACATTGATTTTCTGGGCATTGGCCCATTCCAGAAGTTCAGCCCGATTGAACCGGTATTGATCATTGACCTTATACGCCGGAAGTTGCCCCTGCTGAATCCACCGATAGATGGATTTCTCAGAAACATTCAAAATTCTCGCCACATCATGAACGCCCAGTTGCATGGTTTCACCAATAGTTTGTATTAGACATTTGAGGACAAAAAATACGCTCGTGTCACCTAAATGTCAATTGAGGCTAACCGTATATACTGGACGAGACGTCACGCGCAATCTGAACCCAGCGGGTCAACCGGTCCGGCTCCCCGCTCAGCGTGTGAACATCTTTCATTGCAATTTCGAGAGAGCAGCCATGTTCTTTCGCCAACACCATGGTTTCAGTCAAATCTTTCCGAATCAGGGACGCATCAAACACCCTTGTACTCACCTGCGAGGGATTCGGCTTGCGGGAAAATCCGTACCGGTTACCTAATGCCTTGGCAATAAAGGCTTGATCACACCAGGGCGAGATCGATACGCGCTTGAGGTTGGCCATCCGTTCCAAAACATGCCAACGGGTATGAACGGGCTCGCAGCAGCCGTAGTAGACCCGCCCCAGCTTCTCCGCAATCGCGTTCTCGTACGGGAAGATGAACTCCTCGTACTGGTCCGGACCGACACCCACGGTTTCCTGGGATTCGATGAGCGACCAGAGATCCCTTAACCTCACGGGAGTTCCCGGCTTCCGGTCTGACTGCGGCAGAGCGCGGGAATAACCACGACTACCGGATCCGATGTAATCACTCTCGTTATTCAGATTGAGCAGGCCTTCGCGCTCCAGCCACTGCAACAAGGCAAGGTGATCATCACGCAGAAATGCCATGAGCCGGTGCAGAGCCTCAGGCTGGTCGTACATATAGAGCATAAGCGATTCCAGCCCTATGATGCTGATGGCCGTAATGGTCATCCCCATGGTCCACCAGGGATTACCACGCATTCGAACACCCAGGATACCACCATAGAAAGCTTCAAGAAACGCCTTGGGAGCCAGTGAAGCTTCCCGATTGACACTGAAAGTACGGGGTTTGAGTTTGTAAAATTCCGTTTCGAGATCCGTGATCACGGCATCGATGTGGTTCGCGCCCCGCACGCCACTGGCTTCAGGTTGGGTCTGGTGAAAGGGAATCCCATAATCACTGATTTGATAATGCCAACCACAGTTCACGAAAGGATCGACAGGCCAATCATCGCCGATCGTTTCCACATGGATCAAGGTATTGAGAAAGCCGTACTCCTGTCCTCGGGCCCACTCCTCCTTGCAACGCAATTGGAAATCAGGCACAACCAACTGCAATCCGCCATCGGTCTCCGTCAGCAATAAGGGCCGCTCGGCTTTACATTCGTCGTGAAGATACCACTGCTTGAGAATTTCCCGGTTGCGCGAACCGTCTGCAATGTCACGCACCCGTTGCGCCAGCCCCAGCAGGATATCCCGGTCATGATCGGTCACTTTCCAGTCCAATGTACTCATATTTAACACCTTAAACTTTCAATCTCACTCTATCAAGGCACGCATCCGGCGCAGGACACTCCTGGCGGATCATTTACACCAAAGAGCCGTTCAAGGGGTAATCACCTGACACCGCTCGGGGACTATCGCTGTTTCACGCAGATCGAGAATAAATGTACGCGCCCCAACAGAAGCCGATGTGACCGACACTTGAACTTCCTCGCACGGTGATCGTCCTGATCCGCCACGGAACTGTGGCTTGATTTTCAACTCCCTATCAAGCCCTGAAAGATCGTGCACGGTCAGAAACACGGCATTCCGGCCCGATTGCCGGCGCATGACAAAAGGACGCCGATCCTGAAGCGTATAACCGATGCCTTCACCCGTAACAAGGGCTGAAGACTGGTTATCAAAACAATAGACCCGATGAGGTCTGCCCCCCTTCACGTCAAACGTGAAAATCGAAGTTTGCCCTTTTCCCTCCTGCAACGCCGATAAATGTTGATAACCGCCCGAATCACCCAGAGGACGCTTCCTCGCTTTCAGCGGCAGAGATGAGGCCACCGAACCGCAGCCATGCAAAACCCAATCAATCTGCCTGTTATGCCTGCCGTCAACCGTCAAGACATCCACCAAAAGGTCCCCGCTCAACACCATGAATCGTTTAAGCACGACCCCGGGAACGGCTCCTGTGCTCATCGCGAAGGCGGCTGAAAATTCCGGCTTATCGGCAAAATACAGAAGTTTTCCATCATCCGGCTGCTGGTTTTTTTCATCGATGACCACCGTATTGTGAGCCACGGTGGTTCGAGCCCAGCTTTCATATTCCGGCACGCTATACGATATCCGCCCGGGATCCAGCACCAGTTCCCGGCCCAGGGCATACAGGACGATATTCAGTTTATCGGGATGCCCGTGGTGATCACCATGGAGGCCATAGTCCATCATGGCGCAAATGGGATTCTCCACCGTTCCGCCCCGGAGAATGGCAATCCCTATTCCTGATAAATCATTGCTTTTCAGCACCGGCCTGGACATTTTCTCCGCTGAAGGTTTTCCCGCATAGAATCCCAAAATAGGATCTTTGAAGTAATCACTTCCCCAGCGGAACATATCCTTCCAACCCTCAAGACTTGCAGGATCACTGTCATGAAATACCGGCAACTGCCCATTGGGATAGGCTAGATTCAGAGGCCCGAACCATAAGCTTTTCAATCGAGCATTCTGCGAATAGTCCCAGCCGACCCGCTTGGCCGCTTCAAGAGTCTCCACGATGGCCATCAGGGCGTAACGCTGATAGGCCAGCGTGCCTTCATACCACAAGCCATCGCTGGTAACCGATTCCTTGAGTTGCCACATCAGGCCACAACTGCCGTCAATGCCGTCTTTCATCATGCGCTCGTCCCCAATGGCCAGACCGGTAGCGACATAAGCGGCATTGAACCACGTCTGATGATTATTACGGGACCCGGCAAAAATCTGATATTTCATGATCTCACGAACAGGATCGCCTAAACACCCCGTCTCTATGGTTTTCCGGTCAGCCTCGGTAACGGCGGGAGCGATCAGATCATAGGCCTTGGAGAGGGCGATGGCGGCCACGGCCTCATCGAGCAACTGGGCATAGCGTCTTCCCCCGACCACCGCCAGCAAACCGCGGCGGCCCCACCGGTCATGGCGCGTCCAGCTCGGATATAGCCGGGCGATTTTCAGCAATGCCTCCGTGACCGGCGCCGCATAACGGATGTCACCGGTCAACACATAGGCTTGCGCCAGCGCCAGGCAGTCGCCATCCAACTGATTATTCAAAATGGTGCGATAGGCGGCAACCGTTCGTTCATCCGTGTAGACCTGTTTACAGGCCGGGCAGACATGTCTTTCCGGGCTTTCCGGATTCAGGCGAGTCCCATCCTTCGGACAGGCATAATAGAAGAACCAATCCCCCTCCTTCACCGGGACGGTCAACCCATGCCCCAGAATCACATTGGCCCGACTGAGTATCTGTTGAATTTCCCCCTGCCGCGAGGAATCGCCTTTCCAATCCGCAATATCCTTTGGCGTAAGTGTAAACCGGGGGTGGGGAGGAAAATCCATTGCCAGCGAAGGCCTGGCCTCACAAAGAGGAAGCGCCGCCAGCAGTGCCATCAATAGGATATTCATGATAGCGAGAGTGGGCCTGAACATTCCTCAAATAGCCCGGCAAATTCGCGCGTCACCGGTGAATAAGCCCAGACCACCAGTTTGACATTGGTTTCAGGGGCAATCCGGATAAGGGGCAAAATCATATCCTCGGAAGGGGGGTGCGGCAGATCCCAAATCAGATGCACCGTCTTGCGCGCCGAGGCGCCCACCTCATGCCGGAGGGATATCAACTCCACAACATGTTCAAATAAAAGGAAGCCATCCTCCCCCTGCACGACGACCCCACAGCGATTAAACCAGGCGGCATCCAGCACAAATTCCCCATTTGCCGCAACCTCCTGATCGCCATAATCCAACTTGGGCAGGCGCCACACAGACCAGCGCCCAACCGCTATCCTTGGAAAACCATCCCGCCCTTCCCAGAGGTCACGTTCGCCAAAATAGATAAAACTCTCGCCATGTTTGGCCGCCCGCTCCGCGTAGGCTTGCGGGGTCATGGGGCCGGTCGCAGGGGACGGCACCAATACCGAGTATTTCTTTTCGAAAAGGCGGTCAAGCCACCGTCCCGAAATCGGCAGCGGCCAGTATCCCCCGGGTGTTGAGTTCAGGCGCTTCAAATAATCCACACACAACCGCCCGATGGCCAGCCACAGAATCAGGCGAACCATCATCAGATTGAACCGGTCCAGTCGATTGGCCGCCACATAATCGGCCTCTGGCAGGTATTTAACCTGCTCTTCATGTTCCTCCACCGCCGGAGCCGCGTCATTGGTGGAATCATTGCCCTGTGACTGAACCGATTTCTTGCTTTTTTGGCGGACCTGCTTGCCTTTCTTCCTGTAATCCTGAATCGTTTCCTCAGGATCTCCCTCGGCAAAGCGCAGGGTTGGCACCGTCTCTGCCCCCTCTGCATTGGCGACGGCCTCCCGCGCCTTCATTGCCGCCGCCACCTCATCACGCCGATCCAACTCAATCAGGCTCACCTTCGAGGAGTTGACCAGCGCCAGAATCCAGCCCGCCACCGCCACTCCGAATGCCAGAAAACCATAGATCGATCGCGCCCGGCGCCGGGAATCCAGCCCAATCAAAACCAGGGCAATCACCCATACCAGGATCGAGAGAATCCCAAGCACGCCGAAATAGTCGTAAAGTTTCGTGATCATTTCCGATCCTTGCTCGTAAGACTCAGGTAGCGCGTAAAGGAGTAATAAACGATGTTAACGCCCATCTCCATGGCACCTCCAGCCAGTGAGGCGTCCATTCCCATATGTCCCGTCTTCCACGCATCGCTGATCCCGCCGGGATGATAGAAGATGGCCCAGCGTCCCTTGAATTTGACTCCCTGCGCACGCATTCCGCCATGATGCCAGAGTGGCGGGGCGCCATTGGCAAACGCAAACGGATACTGAAAGATCGGGTCATCATCGGCAATCGTCGTGAGAGGTTCGCCCGGGAACAGGCGTTGCGCGAAATTACGGAACTGGGGATCCCAACGCGTGCTTTTGCAATCTGCAAACAGCATCCCGCCCCCCATCAGGTATTCCCGCATCACCACCACATCCCGGTCAGACACCCGGATATCTTCCGTCCCCGTCATGTAGATAAACGGCGGGGCCATTCCTTTTGGATATTTGCTCAAACGCCCGATGGGATGACTTTCCGACTGGGCGGCCACATTGAAGCCGGTGATTTTTTTGAAATTATCCAGAAAGTTCATGTCGGCCCGCGACACGGCATCCATCCCGTCATCCCAGCCCGGCCCCCCATACTCCATACGGATAAAGCGAACCTTTGAATTCTCCAGTCCATCCGGCCAACCGCCCTTCTTGCCC
>Ga0118677_10000387_pt1 | contig 96589 bp, 32 predicted proteins | sample AliMusrvi5mmetaG_FD_86154 | JGI IMG/M metagenome (GOLD analysis project Ga0118677, IMG submission 86154) | reverse complement strand
AACTGGCGATATCCTTGATCGTTGTATAGCTGACTCCTGCTATAAGCTCATACGCTGTCCCCACTGGCAGGGTGTTCTTCATCGTTATACTTGCCATCGGGTCAAACTTGAACACCCTCGACGGTGCCTTAGGCGCTATCAATCCCATCCTCGCTTGGTGCTGCTTCCATTCGCTAAAATCTAAGGGAATAGACGCGCTTGATGGAGCAACTGCTGGATTATTTATTGTTGGATTCTTATTCATCCCTGATTGATATATTGTTCCCGTTGCTTGTCCTTGACCCTGGGTATAATACCCATGCGTCGTATCCACGGCGTCCGCGGCATGCCCGACACTTGGCATCCCTAACGCCAAATAGCCCGCTGCCATCGCCGCAAAACCTAATCTTCTGCCCCATAAGGACCTTAATAACCGCAAAAATAAATTGGGACTGCTTTCTTGAAGCTTTCGCTCTGCTTGCTCTGTTGCGTCCCCATGCATTCCTCTTAAATATACCGGTTCAACCCTCTGTCCTTTTTCTACCTCATGCTCTTCTTGATGTCGAAGCCTTCGCGCAAGCTCTTCTTCTGCTCTTTGTAATTCCACAAGATCTATTCCCGCATCTTCTGGCGTCTTCAATGGATTTTTGTTCTTGCTAAGAATTACGCTCATCGTCCTTCTGCTACGTAACAAAAATCTCTGCGCGGCCTCCATTATGCTTAAAACCCGTATCTTCTCACCTTCCTTTATCGTCATGAAATAGGTCAAACCCAAAAGTATCAGCAAAATAGCGCTAAGGGTCACTCCAACAAAAGGCACCTGCCCCACCGTATTTATCGCAAAACTTGCTGCTGGCAATGCTTGAGTTGTTGCCACGCCTGCCGCCGTCAACGTTAACGGATTTAAGAATAAAAGAAGAATAAACAGCACGCTTAGCGATGGGAAAAACTTCCTGGATTTCTTGGTACCGGCATTATGTGAGGAATTATTAGTACGCTGGGATAAATGTGAACTCACTAATAACGACAGCTCAAATAACCCACCTACTATAAGCCAAAATAGAATAGGATTGGCCCATAGAATATACGCGATGGGGTGCTCATTAAATTTCACAATCCTGCCAAACACGCTTTTAGCAGCTTGAGGGTCTTTTTTCTTTTCGAGTGTCCTAAGTTTTCCAATCTCCGCCCAATCCCTGATTTCTCCTTTTTTCATGAGGTCTTTAATTTCTTCTTCAATCCAATGGACGGCTGTTTTGGTCTCCATTTGCTCTATTGCTCTTTGCGCGCTTAACCCGTAAGGTTCATAAACAAACAATCCTGATTTCGCAAAAGCGCTTACTATTCCTTTGGCCAATCTTGGGTTGTGCGCCTTGCCTCTGATGTTCTTTTGGATTTCATTCGACACATCTAAAGCTGCCGCCAAGATTTCTGGGTTCCTCTGCATTAAATCTTCAATGCCTTCCTTGACTAAAAGCCCGGGAGTATTATCTGGGGGGACCTTATCATTCATAAATTGTTGATCTATCGCGGCAGCGTCATTGCTCCTTCCTAACACCAAGATTGCCAGAGCTCTTAAGGTCCGGTCTGTCCCTGTTCTTGCGATAAATCCTACAGGTTCAACACGGATGTCATATCCGCTGTTGGCCCCTTCTCTTAATGTTGTTTGATACTGTAACAACGACCACAGAATGGCTTTTTGAACATCAACGTCGCCAGTAACCTTAAGCGCGGGGGTCAACACATAGACGGCCAAGGGGTCTTGCAACTTGCCCAACCCAACCGCTGCGTCGATTTGCTCTTTCTTGTCTGATGAATACAACTTTCCAACTAGGTCTTCAAAATCGCCCTTTACTTCTCTGGCCCTCAATTCCCTGTCCGTAGTTCTGATATCATCTTCTAACTGTCTACAGACACTGTAGGCACCGCTTAATTTCCATCCACTAAATTCAAATTTCGCTTCTTTCAATTGGCCAACATAACCACTATTCTCATCAAAAAAGTTTTTATCTAACTTTCTTAATAAACGCCAACGGTCAACATTCATTGACTTAATGCCCCCTAAGGCATCTGCTTGTATTTGGTCTTTTAAAATCTCAAGGGCTTTGGTCTTAACGACCTTTAATGTTTCTGCCGTGGTGTTTAACACTTCTTGCTGGTATGTCCTTAACGTCGTGGCATCTGTTGTCTTATTTTGTAAACTACTGGAGAGTTCATCAAATATCTTTAAGGTATTCATGACCACTAATTCAGAAGAAACGTTGGTTACTTTTTTCAAACCTCTTATCTGCTGCAGGCCTAAATCCAACGGTGTAATGTCCCATAAACGTTCAATGCCCCCTTGAGGGATAACGTTACATACTTGTTTACTGGCTAGGGTCAATAAATATTTAGCAGGCCTGGATACGGCAACATATTTTAACCGCTCTGTAATATTTTGACTGACGGTCCCTTTGTCCAGTTTCTTTAAAGCCTCCGTTAATTGATTAAATCTTCCAAAGTTGACCCCCAACACCGAGGCGGGATCATCATTGGCAGAAGTATATACCTGTAATCCTTGCACCCTATCGAGTAGCGGATCAATCCCTTCATTGCTAAGCGTCCCCTCCCACCTTCCTATCCTCTGAACCGCATCGTCACTGACCTTCTCATCCGCATCTCCTACTCCCTTGTCTACCAATATCTTAAACGCCTGCACTCCTTTAAATTGTCCCAATAACCTATTAACTGCCATCTTTAATTGACTGTCACTCGTCTGATATAACCCCTTTAATGTCCCCACCATCTCATCGTTCTCTACCTCAAGCACCTCAGGAATCGTCCTATAACTCTCATTCATCCCTGCCATCATATCTATTAACCTGATTTGTACTTCGCTTACCGCAATGTCCTGGATACTCTTAAGCACCTCGGGCATCAAATACCCTGGTATTTGTCCTTTCCTGATAATCGCTTGGGCTGCCCTGGTCAACTCTGCCTTCTCGCTGCGGGTATCTCTTAGAATCGCCACCTGATTGAATACGTTTTCATCTATATGCTGCCAGTTCTCCAATAACCAAATTTCCTTATGCTTACCCTTCTGTGCCCTTAAGTTATCTACCGCATGGGTCAATGCTCTCTGGCGAGCTCCTTCATTAATCCCTGCTAGCTGTCGGCTTAATTGGTTTAGGTTCTTCCCTGCTGCCCTTAAATCTTCTGTACCTAACACCTGTACCATCTGTCCTATTAATCCTTCTGCCGCTGCTTCATTACCTCCTACCGCTGTCACTTCCCCTGCCTTCTTTCGTACTTCTTCCCTCTGGTCTTGCAGAAGGCTTACTGCCATGTCCCTCGCGTATTCATTATCAATGGCTCTTAATAAATCTATCCCTGCTAAGGCACTTGTGGTATCCGTTTTATTCTTAAACAGCTCTTCTGCTGTCTTTAGCATAGGTTCGTTGTTGCCCCATTCAATCCTCGGATATCTCCCATAGATACCGCTGATAGCCCCAACGGCAGCTACTGTCTCCTCACTGTTGCGATTAGACTTAACCACCTCTGCTAATACAGGCAGGGCCTCTAGTGTTCCTCTTCTTCCTAAATCATTAATGCCATCAATTCTCTGCTTCTTATCTTGACCATGAATGATACCAACTATCCTCTCTAACAACACCTCCCGGCCTGCTTGAAGGTCACTAACTGTTGGAGGTTTATACCCGCTGGGTACCCTTAAGCTTAATCCTTTGTACTTCATTAACTGCTGGCTGTCTTCTTGACTTAACACGCCTCTTGCTTCTAGCTCTATGGCCAGCTTTAAGTAATTGTTAAGCTCTTCAAACGCGCTCCCTCCAAAGCCCACGTTGTCGCTCATGTTCCCTTCTAATTCTTTCATCACGGCTTGCTTACCACCTACTTTTGCCTTTTCTTCAAGTCGCTCTCCCGCGATCGCTGTTGAGGCCATCTGGAAGGCTTCATTTGCTTCTAACGTATACACATCCCGCGCGCTTCCTTCCTCAGCTTTCACTGTCTGGTCGAGAACATCGCTTAACACTGTCTTTGGCGCAAAGCGTATCGCTAACTTTAAAATCCTCTTGTCTTCTTCTGAGCGACTCATCAATTGCCCTATGTAATCTCTTCCTAATTTTGTATCCCATACGCTCATCGTCCTTACGGCCTGCAGCCTGACGCGCCAACTATGCTCCTTACCCAAGATGATCTTGCCTATCTCCTCACCTACCTTCGCGTCTCGTACGCTCTTTAACCAGAATCCTTTGCTGTCTTTGACTGCTCCATACTCTTCTAACGCCCTTAGCACTGCCCTTACCACTTCTTCATCCGGCCAGCTTAATGCTTCTTTTAACGCTACGATATTGCGCGCATCTGACCTCTTGTCTTGCGCTATGGCCCCTAAATACTCCGCCGCGTCTATCGCTTTTTGCGCGTCCCCATCTGCCGCGTAAAACCTACCCACGTCATATCCCCAACTGGCGATATCCTTGATCGTTGTATAGCTGACTCCTGCTATAAGCTCATACGCTGTCCCCACTGGCAGGGTGTTCTTCATCGTTATACTTGCCATCGGGTCAAACTTGAACACCCTCGAGGGTGCCTTAGGCGCTATCAAACTTATCCTCGCTTGGTGCTGTTTCCATTCGCTAATCTCGAGGGGGGTAGATGTCTTTAATTGATTTGAAACTCCCTTTTCTTGTTGGCTCATCAACAACGAACTATCCGTCGGCTTAGATGTGTCTACTGACGGCAGCGGCAATACATCTGTGGAAGGTGGTGTTGATGGTTCAACCTTTGTCGGTGTTGACGCTTTCTCAAAAACTCCTGAGGATATAGAAGAGGCAGGCGCCACATCTGCTGTAATCGGGGCAGGGTGGGATCCAATGTTTGGTTTTACATTGGTCTTTTGCGGCGCCTGCGGTTCTGGTGTTGTAACAGGAGTTGGTTTAACTGTAAGAAATTTGTCCGCTAAAGGCTTAAATATTGGTGTCGTCAAGAATTCATCCACAACTTCATTTCTATGTTCCATCAATTGCTTAAAAATTGATTCTTTGATTCTTTGCTCATCCTGATTTTTAATAATCTCTGCTACTATAAAGGTGGCCATTTGTCTTTGGTAGGTGCGTTCTAAGGGATTATGCTCATCAAACGCATCTATTTTTCGCAATATCGTCGGTAAGGTTTCTTTCCAATGTTCAATCATCCATAAGGCCGCCTGTGCCCGCACCCTGTTTTGTTCTTCAGACAGAGAATGAGAAAACCAGGTTCCTTCGGCAAGCTTGGCAATCTCCGGAGTATATTGGGAGGAACTAAAAACCGCGATGCTTTCAGGCAAGGTCATTGTTATCGTCGTGTTATAAGAAAAATTGGTGTCTAACGCTGGCGCTTGGTCTACAGGATGAATGCCCGTTATGTGACCAACGGCGTCGGTGTGCACTATGTCGGCTGACGCGCTTGCCCCAAAAGCCGCTTGGCCGCCGATACATGTAAACAAAATGGGAGCGAGTGCTAATAATTTGGTGAGGGGGTGATGGAAGAATCCTCGCCTGGCATAGGGGTCATTTAAACTTTGTTGTCTGCTCCAAATAATAAACTTAACAAATCCCACAACAGCTAAAACTCCCAAGCCTATCCATCCCCACTGAAGGGCTGTTAAACCTAATAATGTTTTAGAAATTGTGATAGTTGTAGTCAAAAGCAATGCCCCCGAACCAAACAAAACTTTGACATCATAAGCAACACGTGGTAATTTAAATCTGTTTAAGAAGGCAATCCCCTTGCCTGTTTTTTCAACACTAACCCTCCCCTTTAAATCCTTCTGGAGGTATTTCAAAATGAATTTCCGATTCAATATTGGGTTCTTTTGTTTTGTTGCTTTGTTTCTTCTTGGTATAATACTTTTAAATAACGAAAGGAACCTACTATGAATAAAACTCTTGGTATTGCCCTGTTTATGCTTGCTATTACTACCTTTTGCTGTATCTTGGTTTTCTTGGGCACTCGCAACCAGAATCGTATCAGCCCATAATACTGATTGATTCTTCCCACCCATCCTTTTTTCAAGTGACCGAAGCTCTCTTCGTTCAGCCTGGATGGTCAAAATGGCCATCTCTTCCAACAGAGGATCTTTTAAGGCCACGCCAGAACGGTTACGTTCTTGGTGTAAGGCTTCGTGTTCGTTTTTAAATAAAATAAAATCTTTGATAATTTGTGGAGAATAACCGAGAGCTTCAAGTTTTGGGGTAATTAGATCATCAGGAATAACAAGGACGGGTTCTTCTGTTCCTATGGTATAGGCAATCACCGGCGGGCCGGTGGATTCGCTAGGCGGCAGTTGGCTTTCAAGTTTACCTAAAATTTCCCCATAAAGCCCAAAGGTCTTCTTCTGGAGAGGGAATTTATTACTGTTGGCGCTCGCCAGCCAGGAGTTGAGGGAGGCAGCCGCAATAGGTTGCTTCTCTTGTACTGTATCCCCAAAAAATCTAATGGCATGTTCTCTGGTAAATGGAGTCTTAAATAATGTAACCCTATCGTTAAACTTCTGTAATAATCCATCGGACAAAATCTTAGGCATTTCCCCTCTTTCATTGCCTAACGCTACCTTCATATTCGGATAGGCTGCCACCATATTTTCAAAAATACATTGCAAGCGTTCATCATCAAAAGGACCTATAATGACAAGGCCATCCGCTGCCCATTTCGATTTTACAATTCCTTCAGCTGTTCTATGGCAATCCGCAACATTTTGAACATATCTTCCCTCAAGAATTACCGGATGGATGTTCTCGGTAATTCTTCTCATAGCAACTTCCCTGTAGGCATCGTCAGACGCGGCCACCGCAATTCTTTGAACCCTCTTGATTTCTCTGGCCTGGCCATTAGACGCTGTTTCATCAGCTAGAACATAAATATCGGCAGCTGGATAAGACCTAGAAAATTTCTTAATTAATTTCTCAACTTCAAAGGCCTTTCCACTATTATTATCAGTAAAGACGCATCCCTCAAACACCAAGTCCTTTAACTCCCCGGCTTCTGCTGTTGTAGCAAATCCTTGTTGAGCATCATTCAATCCTGAGCGCGGGAAAATATAATTAGCACTAAAGGGAGAAATATTGCCGTTTAATATCTTGACCATTTTCTTAACTGGTGTCGATCTGGCAACAGATTTATTTCTTATACGTAACACTTCAGAGAACCTCAACTCTTTTCCGTCTCCTTTTCCTGCTTCACGGTAAACAGTAAACATTAAAATAAGATCCCCCACCCGGCTTTTGCTCAGCTCTTTAACCGCTTGACAAATTAATCCTATTTGTTCAAGGCGCCGTATTAACCTTTTATCATTATCTTCTGCTGCAACCATTCCATGTTCTGTCTGCCTCGGCCAAGGTCTTAACACGTTAACAACAAAGCCCACCAAAGCCGCTGAACCCATATTCTTTTTTTGCGCAACTTTAGATAAAAAACTATTAATATCTGAAACTTCCTTATCAGATAGATCCCCTTTGGTGGGGATCGTACAGGTTTCTCCTTCTAAGGTTATTGTCTTGGGGCCACTAGATTCTATCGATCCTTCTATTGAAGATTTAGCTAAGGCCCCTAAACTTTCTTGAAGTTCTTTGGCCATAGATGTATCAAAAATCATTCTCATCGTACCGTTAAACAGATCTTTTGTGCTTGTTTCATTAACCAACGTTATTAATTCATCCAGCGATGTCGCCTCAGCTAACCCAAAAAGGTCTCCTTCATTTTGATATTTTTTATTCAACTCGTAGATATACTCCTTTGCATTCTGATTTACCCTAGCGATTACAGTGTGAATTCTCGTGTACGATGGAGTATCATTTGTATGCGAGTAAAATACATCCCCATAGAAACCATCTTGCCAAGGTTCTTTATCGATAAGTCCAATCTTCTTTATGGGTAAATTTCTTAAAGCAATTAAATTCTTTATCCCAAGATTCACCCTATCCCTTCTTGCCATTTCACCAGAAGGTTTATCTTGGAGACCATATAGGGTATATTTTCCTGGACTTCTATATGCCTTTTTTCCCCTTTTATAATAAACAATCTTATTGTCTTTCGTCACAATGACCCAACTGACTCGGTCTTTCCATTGATCTTCTGCAATTCCTGCAGGGCTTACCCCCATAGGATAGCTTGGACTCTCTCCTGCTCTTGCCTTTTCCAACGGTGGCAGCTCATGTACGGCAGCTGTTGTTGTGCTTAATTTTTGTAAATTCTCAACAACAGACAACCCAAACTCTCTTCGAAATTCATTAATTTGGTATAACCATGTCATTATCTCCTTTAAACAAATATTATCCTGGACACTTCCATTTTCCTTAAGTCGTAACGCATCTTTAGAAAGCTGCCATAATAAGGCCGCAGAGAACATTTTTAAAAACAAAGACTGTTCCTCTTTTGTCCAAGCTGATTGACTGGTCTGTTGATAGCCCGAAGATAAGGCCTCCCACCCTGATTTAAATGAAATATTCCAATCGGCATCCCTAACTCGGCCTGATTTCATTAAAGTATAAAACAGGTCCATCATCCGATAATCTTGTTGGATCCTCTCCAAATCAAAAATGGCTGTAACAATGTCCCCTTCAGAATTAAATAACATGTTATCAAAAGTGAAATCTCCCATAATCGGATGTTCCATAAGCCCTGATCTCTTCGTCCTAATTGCTTGGGCAAAATCCATCGCATCCTCTAATGTGTTATCAATAAGTATTTTTTGTTTCTCATCTAAAAATGCTTCTATTTTTGGATACCATTGCTTTTTATCTATAATCGTACTCATAACCTGTTTTAAACTAGCTCGGCCCGATTGCACCTTGCGTTCTGCTTTAGCGAATTGATTATGTATGAGTCCTAACATTCGCCCAGCCGCCTGCAGGGATGCTACCGTTGCTTCTTTTCTGTTTATATGCCTGCCTTCAGCCCATGTTTCTATCAGATAAAATTCTTTTTCTTTTGTCTCTGGGTTATTGTACATCGTAAAATAATCCCTAAAAATCTTGCCTTGCGTGCCAAACTTAGGAATCATTTTAACCGGAAGTCCCGCCTTTACCAAAAGTAGGGCCTGCTCAATAACGTACCTGGCATCCGTATACGTTTTCACCTTTAATTTCTTAATCGCATAAATGTTTCCTCCCGTCATGAATGTTGGGATCAAACTACTTTTCCAACTTCCCCCCGGTTCTCGCAATTTAAACTGTTCGGGATCCTTAACAAAGAATTCGCGAAGAACATGTTGTGCGGCATGAGGAATATCTTCCTGAACAGGTTGCATTTCCATACAAATGACCTTCCCGATTTGTAACGCATAACAACCTAGTTCTCTTAAATAAACGTGTCCTGATCTACCAATAATCCCTTCTGCTCTTTGGAGATCTTTATTATTTGGGTCTAAATGACTTTCTATTACGATTTCTTCAGCGACTAATAATTCTAAATCTTGATGGAATCTTTTCTTCTCCTTAAGATAGTCCATGGGGTCTTTATCTAATAAACAATCCATTTCTACTAAAGACATAAACTGGTCTAAAGAAATCCTTGAATCTTCCCCTTTCGCATGAGCTCTGCGATTGATAATTGCGTCCCAAAACGGCACTTGGTGTTTCTCTGCTTGTAATCCATATTTCACATCCCTATTTTTTCTAATGCGTCCCTTTTCCATAAATAAAACCGTTGGAATAATCTTTGTTTTTTTCTTAGCAACTTTTTGCAACTCACAACTCAACGTTTTAAGAGATTCGAGAGCTATTGACGAATCATCTAAAAGAACAACCTCCCCTTGTCCCAATCGGGCAACATAATCTAAACGTTCCTTTTTTCCTTCAAGATGTTGAACATGGATCGGATCGTTTGGATATAACTTTTGCCACATTAATTCAAGCATTATTCCCGTCCAATAGTTGCTCGCAGAAAATGTAATAACTTCACTTATATGCCTATTTTTCATTTGAACCACGAGTTGAAATATTGCTCTAGCAACTTGACGCACGTTATACGTGTACTCCCATGAATAATTGTGGGGGACATTGGTCTTTCTAAGTAACGCCAGACTTACGCGTTTATCAATATCAATAAAACGGCTAAGGCCCATCGAAGATGCACCAATGACCCTTTCAGCTTCCGAAGCTCGTTCATGCGTCTGGCGCCGGGACCCTGCTCTTTCCTGATAATTATTGACAGCCACGGCTTCATGCGCGATAGATTTAAGGACATCTGAAGGGGTTGTATTGCGGTTTTCTAAAAGCACGAAAATCGATTTCTCTTGATCAAATCCCGCGGGTTCAATATTAAATGCATAAATAATAATGGGGAATTTTTCGTTAGCTTTTTTTCTTTCATAATCCGTGATTTTTCGTTCCACATTGGAACCTTGTGCCGCCTTGATGACGACGGCATTGCTTAATACTTTTCTTATTTTCTTGTTATCAAAGGCAGGATGAACGCTTAAGATACGCTCAGCTAACATTTTATACTCTTTGACGGTAAAATCCCCCAATTTATCTTTATCCGATGCCGCCCAGGCTTGCTTTTTGATCTCATCTTCACAATCCCTTAAGATAGGATAAAATTGGTTTATTGCTTCATCTTCATCCATATGCCTGCTGCTTCTGGCCATATCACGACGGCTTAGATCAAAATTGTGATCATTGGAGACATTCTTAACACCTGCCGCTTCCCCAGGCACTGAAGGATTGCTTTTGCCCAATATTTTCTCCCTGAGTTGCGCGGCTAAGGAGTTATCAAAAACCATCTGCATTGAGCTATTAAATTGGCCTCTTGAGGCGGAATCATTGACCTGTTGCAATAAATTTTCTAACGTTGAATACTCTGCTGGCCCATGGATCCCTTGATCATCTTTGTTCTGATTATCCAGATATTCTTTATACTCCTTCGCGTTCTTATCTACCCTGCCTATGATCGTTTGTATTCTCTGAAACGTTGGAAATTTCTTAGTGTGGTAATAGAAAACGTCTCCGTAATAACCCTTTTCCCAATCCCCTATATCAACAAGACCAATCTTTCTAATTAATGATTCTTTAAGCACTGTGAGATCTTTAAGCTGTAAATCTTTTATGTCTTTTTTGATCGAGTCAGAATTAAGGTCTCCCGTGCGTCCAAAAAATGAAAACTTATCCGGACTACTTGAAACGTTGGGGCCGCGTTTATAATAAACGATATTATTGTCCTTAGTTAGAATGCACCAATGGATACGTTCTTCCCATTTAATTTCTAAAATATTCCTGGCCTGTTGCAAAATGGCCCACATTTTATCGAAATCCTCTTTTTTCGCAATTTCCTCAACCAGCTTTTCTTTTTCACCTAATTTAGACTCTAGCTCAACTTCTTTAGAGGAAATATCTTTGACCACCTTTTTCTCAATTAATTTGGCCAGAATCGCTGGGCCATTAGGACTGACTTGAGAAATCTTTGACTTTGCCACAATCTCTTTCCTATTGATAGGGATATCGGCTTTCTTAATTTCTAATACGTTCTTAAAAATGGGCCATGCCTTTTCAAAATCTTCCCCTTTGATGATTTCCTTTACCTTTTCTTTAATCACATCTTCGTTGAACTTAAGGTCCGGGTTAATACGAAGCACCTCCTGGGCCTGATGGGAAATAATCCAAATTTTATCAAAATTAGTTCCTGCGATTTCGATTGGCCTGCTTATGAAAGAACCTCCGTTTGGTTTAAACCGTACCTGTGTTGAAGATGTTTCTTCAAAAATGCCTTTCTTAATTAAACCCTCTAATATAGCTATCCCATTGGCTGGGTCAGCGTCATAAAACTTAGATTTCATAATCACCCCCGGAGGCATGCGCTCTAAAACACCCTTTTTGATTAGCTCATTGACCCAAAGGCTTCCATTGTGTCCAACTTTAAGAATGTCTAACTCCGCGATTGTGCCTTCATATTTCTTAATCCATCCATCAAGAGCTTCTATTCCCTTTTTATTATGCGAAGCATCAATCAATCTATTTCTCTTATAAAAGTAATTCACGATAGATCTGAACAAAGATAGTGGAACACTTATGAGTCCAATGATTGGAAGCTGTATAAGTCCGTGAATAAGTAGAAGTAGTCGACTCTGGTGGTCATATTCTAAATTCTGGAACTTTAATAAAATCTTCCAGCTTCTATCGGAAAGTCCTGGATGAGAGAAATCTCTTAAATCAATCCTAGATTTTACACGGACATGGGTTGTGTTTTCTTTAGACACAGGCTCCCACACAGTATCTTTATGGGTTAAATCCAGTATTGTGCCCTTGATTTCATCCGCAAAGATGACGTTATTTATAACAGACAATATCTTCTCTCCAAAGTGCTTGGCTACTTGTTTTTCCCATTCCTTCGTTGGTTTTACTGTTAAAACAATCCTCTCATCCGTTGTGCTGGCAACCTTAGCTGCCCATCTCTTATTAATAAAGGTATTAGAAACATCCTTCCATTTAATATCCTTATCTTCAAGGCCTTCAATATTTTTCTGCGTAATAATTCCTTGCAAAGCTGTTCTCTCAACTTGTATCAAATCCTTACCCTTAACACTTATGACCTTACCTTTTACAAGGGTCTGTTTCCAATTGCTCCAGTCCTTCGCATGAATAGTCCAAAAAGCTTCCCTTGCTTCGCCTAAGATATCTTCAATCTTTCTAACTTGCGTTTCTGAAAATTCAAAACTTTCTTTTAAAAATTCCTTAAATTCTTCATTGAAATGGTTAAATTCCCGGCTTACATGCAATATCCCCCAGTGTCTCTCGATATATCCCTTTTCCTCTAATTTCTTTATTAAAGCTTTACGCTTATTCCCCTTAATTCCTTCCTTGATAAGTTTAATCCTTATATTGGGCAGACTGTGAGAAGCGGTTAGCGGAGTAGAAGCCGCGTTAAATAGTACGGGAACCCAATAGCTTGCCACAAAGAAAAGCAAAACAAATACAGACAATAGTTCTGAATAGTTATGGAAGGTTACGTGCCCTAAGAAAAACATGACCATCCCTAACAAACCAAAAGTATAGTGGCTTTGTTCATAATTAAATTGCGGGGTCGTTTCCAGGTTACGATCGTTCTTTTTCTCATGCTCAATGTACCAATTAAACAATGGCCTGTGTTCAAGGCCAGGGCCGCGGCCGGTACTAACATAGGCCGCGTTACCTGCCAGGGACTTATTGACCCCGTCTATATGCATCCCTGTGTTTGCCATAAAGAATATCATTCCTTTTACTGACATTACCATCCATTGCACCGATCCTTTTAAAATGCCGTGTTCTTCCATCATGCGGACCAAACCGTTAAATGAAATCGCTTGAGAGTAAAGGATGCCCACGAAAGCTAGGGATACCTCCAAATTAAAGGCCGTAAACCCGCTTAAACCGCCGAAGACAAGGAAGATGGCATAAAGCAGGTTGGCGGGTTTAACCAAAAGTTCTCGAGGATAAAACCCAATGGCCGCGTAGAAATGGGTCAGTGTTTTTAATTGACGATCAAACCAATTGCCATGGGTCGAGGCCAAACTAAAATCTCTTAACCAACGGGAATGCAATTGTTCCGTGGCGCCGGCGCCAAATTTCATAAACAAACCATAAACCGTTGGGAAGCCGCATTCACGCGCCTTGCCGGCTTTTAGATATTCCACATATTTAATGGATTTCCCACGCTGCTGAATGTTGTAAGCACCAAAGATATCTTCATTGACCTTATTTAAATGACTGACACCTCCCATCGTTTGTATGAAGGAGGTCCTGTACACATCAGGGTGACCATAATGGAAACGATTGTTACCGAATAAAGGCAAGGTGCGTTGAACAACCGTGTTAAAGGTCCTGTCCGCGTGAGCATTGAAAGAAGCTGCCCAGGAGAAATTCTCAGTCACAATATCTTCAGGGAATCCCACCAACACTAGGTTTGGATTTCTCTCGAATTCCTTCATAACATGCGGCATAAAGAAGGAATCTTCCATATAGAAATCTCCGTTCATATCCATGACCTGGGTAAATTCCTTCTGGACAAATCTAAAGGCCTGGGTCTGGTTGGCTGGTTTATTAAACCCAAGGATGGGATCATTTTGTAAAGGAATGCGGTCAATTTCTATAGGGTCAGTCGGATGATCATGGAGGTCAAGCTTAACCCCACTGGTTAATATCTGATAAAATCTCGAGTTTTGCTTCTCTGCGGCCTTTTTAACAAGCTTCTCAAGGGCCTTAGTGACCTCAGGCTTTTCCTTGTCCTTATTTTTGGTAATATGTTTATGCTTGACTCTTACGAGGTTATCGACCTTGGCATTGAATTCGACATATCCTTTTTTCTCCATCGCTTCCAAAGTAAGCCCTGTTCCTTTAAATATATTTTCAAATTCTTCTTTTAAAACCGTCTTCTCTTCATAAACATAGCATACGTTTAACTCCTTATGTCGTGCCTGTAAAGCTAGCATAGCTTGACGACTAGAATCGCTCTCCTCAAGGTCCCCAAATGTTTGGTGCGCCACCAAGATTTGGATGCGCTTCTCTACATCTTTTTTAATCTTCCCTTCCCATTCTTTCTTATCTCCTGAATAAACATTTTGGTTAATCCTTGTTAAGAAGGCGAGCGTTTTGGAATAACTAATCATCCCATTGACAATGCGGTATAACGGTTGGAAGCGACCTGAGGCCCAAAGTTCAAGCTGGTTTCTCACCCATCTATTCTGAAGAACCAATATTTGGCCTCGTTCCAAATTTCTCATATTATAAATATCGGAGGCTATCTGGGCTTCGTTAAAACCTTTATGTTCATGATTATGGTTGTTGATCCCTTCAGACAAACGGTTGATCAGATTGAGATATTCATCAGGGGCCAATGAAATCAAATAGGTTAAGAAGGTATGGCCTCCCTGGTCATACTGATGGTTTAAGGCAGGTGCCAGAGGAGCGCTCTCATTAAGACGATAGGTGACCCCTTCATTAAAGATAGGAAGCATCATGCTCCAGGAAATCTGATCAAGCTTGGATAATCGTGGTTTGTCCATATACAATTGAGCATAATTCATCAACAGACGACGCTTGGCCATTTTATTCTTTGGAGCAACGCTTAAGTCTGGATAAACTGTAATATGTCCGGAATTATTACGGCCAGGCTGTTCACCGCGAATTGTAAAGCTCATCCGCGCCATTTCTTCTGCGGTCAAAAGGTCTTGCTCAGAACGAAGATAGGCAATGAGTTCGTTCCAATATAAGGCAAAGGCCACTTTTAATTCTTCTTTGGGCCACTCTCCTTTGTTCCAACGTTCTTCGGCCTCAAGCGTAATAAAACTCTTCCTAAAGGCTTCCATATTCTTGTCTGTAAGTTTGGATACATTCTTACTTAAGACATTCCATGACGTGCGCCCGGCGCCTAAATAACGTCCCAAGACTGTTGCTAACATCGCTTGAATAAACCAAAGCAAAGAATATGGCGTTAATAAGGAGAACAGGACAAACGGGGCCCACAATATAAATTTGGCAATCAATCCTCCCGCGATTATTCCTCCTATAATCCATACCCCTGCAAGTACCCCCGTCAAACCCACAGCAAGAAGAGCAAACTTAATTTCAACCCACGCGCGGTTTTTCCTGGTTACCATGCCCACGGCTTTGATTTCTTTATCATCCAGAGCTTTCTGGGCCTTTTTAATATATTTCATAAAATAAGAAAGGATCTGTATAAACACCATCACCAAAAAGGCCCAATTGGTCCAGTGCTTATACCAATCTGGCGAGGGATAGAATTGCGCGCTCCAGCTAATAGCAGAGCTGGCGTGCATTAACCGGCCAAACAGGTAGGAATTCCAAAATACGTGCGCTGTAAGGATCGCCAGCCATAACAGCCTTTGGCCCCAAACTCCAACTCTTAATTCAGGCCTATCGCCTCCTTTGAAGAATGTCGCGACGTGTGCCCCTGCTCTTTGCAGCCAATTGCCGGTTGGCTTACTTGGCTTTCTTACAAGCTCATAAAGTTTGACAGGCTTGTCCGTGCCCTTTATAAATATCTTTAAATCATTCTTTGCTCTTACAAACCAAGCTCCCCATTTTTCATCGGATTTCTTTTGGATAATGTCACGAAGTTTTAAAGTGCTATTATTAGTAGGCCTTTGCCAATACCATTCTAATAAATGCAACCCGACATAAAATAGAATGCCTAAGATGCCAAAATTTCTTACCCACACCCATTGACCTAATTTGGCGAATATCAATTCAAAGGAGATGATGTTCCCTAAAACAATTGGCTTTACGTTAATCAGCAATTGCATTTTGCCAATGAAGGTGCCGTCAATCCTGCCGGTTTTCTCCAGGTAGGTCTTTCTGGGGAGCAACTCATCAGGGAAGGTTGCTTGTTTAGAATTAATCTTCTCGATAAGTCCCCCTTCAAGATATCCTAAGAGTTTCCTGACATATTCCGGCCTTCTGAAGGTTTCATCAATATCATCCACATTAAGATATTCTTCCATGGGACCTCTGGACATCTTCTTATGGGCGGAAATATCAAATATCTTCTTAAGGGCTTTTCGATTTTTAGAAGGAACCTCTTTTAGCATTTCCTCCATTTTGTATTCCTTCAGCCGAACCTTGGAGATAAGCCCCTCATCGATCAGTTTTTTATTTAACTCTTCATTCACCTTCTTCTCTAAATCCTTAGGATGAACCTTCTCTTTTAATTCTTCTCTTATTTCACCTCTGATCTTTTCTAAATCAGTTTCTTTCACGCTAGCTTGAATATGCTTTGTTAAAGAATCTCCATTAATATATCCTTTGCCAAGCCAATCCTTAATGATTGCCTTAGCATCTAACCCTTTCTTACTTAATTGCTCTACGGTGATGTCATGATGATAAACGCCCTCTCTTAAGAAGGTCTCATAAATCTTGAATATGGATTTAATATAAGGCCCGATAGAATTGGGAGCGGCACCTTGCTCTAAACGTCGACGGGCTATGTAAAGCATTAAACTCCTAAAACTTGGAGTCCCCATGCTCAAAAGACCTGACACCCGCAAAATCAAATACGTCAACACAACGTCCTGACGGGTAAACTCAGCTTTAGCTTCTTTCTCGTCCTTTAAAAACTCTTCAACATATTGACGATATCCCTCAAATAACTCATCTGAATTGACCTTATGGTTCTTATTTGAGAAGGGTTTATCCTCTCCCGTTTCTTCTTTGAAAAAGGTCTGTGTTTGTTGACGAGACTTTTCCTCATTTTGCCTTCCAAATCCCAAGTCGTCTGGAATGGTCTGGTTTAATTCTTGGCCCTTGAGAGGCTGCTTTTCTACAGGAGGAGCGATTTTGTCATTCTTACTCTTAGGGAAGAATGTCCTCTTGATCCAAAGGACAAAGTCAGTGCCTTTTCGTAAGGACGAAAATAGGGCTATAACAGAAGCTAGAATTAAGACTACTCCCTGCCCAAGAACAAAGATAGAGGCCCAGAAGCCTTCGTTAGAAGAAGGTTTATTATGAAGCTCTCGCTTCCAACCTGATATTAAATCCGTACGTTTTTTATCAATCGGTTTGCCGTTAAGGTAGGTTTCTTCCACTTCATGTGTGATTTTTTCGGAAGTTGCCACTTCTTCCGTATATCTCACTTTTAACAGAACATGGTCCTTATCTCCTTTGCCAACACTAAATTTAGGATTAGTCTTGGTTTTATATACTTGGAAAATGTCCCTGACATTATCAAAATTGTTCCCCGCGATCGCGAGAATCTTGTCTTTGTATTCTTCAAAATTTACTCTCAGAGCTACTTTTTCTGAAGAAACATCCTCCAAAATGCCCTCCTTAATATAATCCCTTAACATCTTCTCACCCTTGGGGCCAAGATTGGAGAACCTAAGTTTTGAAATATGATCTGGAATAGTCTCAAGCGCGGGCAAATCTTCTAATTTTTCTCTAGGCATAGCCGCTGCAGCCACCATCTGTTCCTGGGCCCCAAGATAGGTCACTTCTATAAAATTGGAATCTCCCATATTGGCGAGCTTCCCTCCAGCTGCTTGCGTGGGTTGGCGAATATCCACCGCCATGCTTTGACGTCCTGTATATAAATCAATTAAGGCCGCGACCTTTAAATCATCTCCAACGATTCTGTACTGCGTCACAATTCTCTGTCCGATTCTCTTTATCCCATCAAAAATCTTCATGGTAACAGGTTCGTCCTTCAAAGGAATATTCACACTCAACGGCAGGATATCCGCAGAAGGAAGGTTAGGGGCCGAAGGTTGCTTATCTATGGACCATTGCCCCAAAGCAATATTAATTAAATCTTTCGTGCCTTTTTGAGCATTCACAGGAAGGGCTTTAACCCAATGACCAAAGGCGTAAATCTTTTTCGTAAGCCAATTTCCTCGAATATCTTCATTGGCGTCCTTTGTGTTCTCTTGATAGAGCCAATCATGGAAATCATAGAACCTCTTTGTAAACCGATTATGGGTTTCTATCTTTCCTCCAATAGCTTCTTTTAAATCCTTCGTGCTGTGATGAAGCCAGAGGGCATTGAAATTTATTTCTTCATTGATCGGGTCGATGTCAGCTAAGAATCGTCCTTCGTTGTCGTAGGGACGCAGGACATGATAGGTATAATTGCCCCAGCCAGATAAGCTCCCAGGAGTAGGTCCAGGCAAGCGACGCTCTGTACGGATGACCATCAAATGTTTCTCTGGAGTAAAGCCTTCTTTTTTAAGGTCTGTAAATAAATCCCTATGCAGGGCCTTGCCGTATTTCCCTTGAGACTCCGTAATGTACCGATTGATCATATCTTTTAAAAATACCAGTTTGCTTACACGAGTCTGATCACTTACCCTGTAAGATTCAAGTTTCTCTTCATCAAGATATTCATTTCTTTCATCAAGGTGATATTTGGCCATTGGCCCCTTCAAATCAACCGCCAACCCAACAGAACTGGTCACTTCCCCGTTGAGTTGATCAAATCTTCCGCCGACAACAATGCGCTCAGGAACGCCATTTTCACCTAAAATAACGGTTATCAATTTTCTTTCCTGAGGATCATAAAGGACTTTATAATCAATATACTTTTTACCTGAAGCCGTTGTAACGGGTACGCCTACCAAAACAGTTGATTCTTCAACTCCAAACCTTTTGAAGGTTCGAGACACTTCACGATTGGCCATTAAGCTGTCCCAATTAAAGCCGTCATGACCAGCTTCAAACTCTTCCAGTTGACCAATCGTACGTGATAAGATCCATTGGTTATCTCTTACTCCATAAACAAGACGTTTTTCAAATCTGCCTTCTTTATAATTGTAATTATCATCCTTATAGAACAACACCTGGCCTTTATAGGCGTCTAGTTTCATTTGATTATTCTTAGCTGCGTCAAATTCAACCTTGCCGAATTGATCAAATATATGTGTATCGCTTAACTTCTCAGGCACCTGGATAAATCCGGTGGCCTCATCCAATTTTAAACCATAATCGGTATACAGGACCGCAACTGCCAACGCATACTCTCCTGGTTTTCTGTCAGCGACGTTGACATAGCGGACGATTAAATTTTTGCCTTGCTTTTCTTTGGCGGTAATAATGGTTGTGTTCTCAACCGTCTTGCCGTTGACCATGATGGAAAGGCCGTTATCAGGACGGATAAGCTTGGAAGGATATTTTCTATCTTGGCCACCCATCTTTTGGGCCAGATTGCGGATGGCTCCCCAATTGTGGGCACTAATGCGTGTCGTGGCCGTGACTTCTGCCTTATCTTGAGGATCAAAATGCACCACCATCTGCTGTAAAGGATCAATTCTAAACAGGGGCTTGGCCGCGAATTGGTCGGCATACACGTCAAAGACCACTGTATTTAACGCCAGGTTATGCGTGGCCACAACCCAATTGGTTGGATTAATGTTTGCGTCTAGTTTCTTGGCCACAACCCAATTGGTTGGATTAATGTTTGCGTCTGGTTTCTTGGCCACATCAAAGAGGACAGGTATTGTTTCTTCCACATACTGGGCTTCCCACAGGATTCTTTCGATAGCTTTAATCTGCGCGTCGTCATATCCTTTATCTTTTAATTCAGCCTTGAACCTTACATCAAACCTGTCAAATCTCGCGTTGACACGATACATCTGGGTCCTTGCGTCCTTGACCACATATTTTTTCTCGATTAATTGAACGAATAACAATGGAGAAGTGAAGCCTTCTTCTAATAATAAGTCTATTACCTCTTTCCCAGCTCCCTTTTGAGTATGTAACAACATGTAATCTTTACTGTTTTTCGAATACTCTTTAAACAGCAAGAACAACTTAGAAGATTTATCCTCGGCAATCACTTGGATTCTTGAGCCTAATTTCTCCACATCCACAAGCAAGCGACGGGAAACGCGGACAGAATTGCTGTCTAGGTCAATATGCTGACCTTCTATGACAATGTCATTAACCTCATGCAACAGCGAATTATATTTATTATCATCCGCTAAATCATGCACCGTCAGCTTTTCGGCTGGACGAGAGGGATCTTTGGGATAAATCTTTGCGAAATGGTTGTCAAAATATTCGTTTAAGTTTTCTTTCGCCGCGAAGCTTAAGAATTCTTTAACATCAATTTCCGCTTTTTCAATTTTGTCAATCTGAGGTCCATACACCACAAAGACGCGCAATGGCAGGATATGCTCATCTTTATGGGACATATCATTCTGAGTTCTATAGAAGACAATCGGATCTCCTTCTTCATAAATACCATCTCCGCGAAGATCTTTAAAGTAAGGATACAAGACCTCGTTATGTTTCTTGTCAATTAACGGAACCTGATACTGCACAGGGCCGTAGAGTTTCATCCAATCTTCAAATTTAGACTTAGTCACAACGCCTTTGACGGCTTCTTCAAGAATAGGCTTGCCGTCTTTCATAGGAGCCTGAAGCATAATGGCCACAGGGTCATTGGCCCCAAAATCACTCCAATGCTTATGGGCCTCTCTTAGAATGGCCCAATTTCTATCAAAATCCTTTCCGGAAAGCTTACGAACTTGTTCTTTATCTAAATCAATTCTTGGTTTCGCGCGTACGGCCGTAGGGGAAACTTCTTGCCAAACACCATCCTTGTTGGCTGGATCCAACAAGGGGCTTGTGGTGTAATCTATCCCTGAAAGTTTCGATTTCTCAAAACTACGCATGGTTTTGATGGCAGTTAACAATTTCTCAATGTTGTCTAGTCTTTCCTGAGTCATTTGAGCATCAGGATTTACAATCATCGGCAACTGACTGATAGCCCCAGGTAGGACTTGATCAATATCTTCGGGACGAACCATCATGGTTTCTTTATTTCCCAGAAGATATGGATCATTCCCATTAATGCGAATGTAGTAATCTTCTCCATTAGGAGAATAAATTTGATACTGAGAACGATTAAGATCTTGTTCCTTCCAATATTGAAGAGGAGAAATCAAATGATCGTGAGAATCTTTATCCTTTTTAATCTTATCTCTATCAATGGCCATGGGCACTTGACCGTCTAAGAAGTTTGCTGTTGGCTGATCAAAGACTTTCAAAGCCTGCTTATACCAACGTATCCCTGGGATAAAGATATCCCCTTCTGGCGTGATATACAGCGTTAAGAACCTTCCGTCGACTGGCATGCCATTTTCAGCCATGATTTGCATGACTTTCTTGTAAACCACATCAGGAATGACCAATTTATCTTCTTGATTACGGGGCGCTTCAGTTAATTTCTTAACCAATTCTTCATGTTTCGCTTTAAATGGAGCATCGGGATCTAAGAATTCCTGAGGGCCTAGCTTCGATAAATTTTGATTATTCTTGTTTGGAAACAGCCATTTCAACATAACCGCTGCGCCAAAACTGCCTTGATTGGCAAAGCTTCCTTGTCCTGCTTTAACACCCTCAGTAACCTCTACCTTTTCGTTAATGACTTTCTCGGTAATATCAAGACCTCCTTCTACGGTTGATATTTGGTCATGTGCTAAACTAGCGCGAACCTTATACGGCCCAATATCTCCAGTATAAGAACCCTCTATTCTGCCCTGTCCATCAATCTCTGTTGCTTCTAGGCTCACATGACCTTTAGAAATCTTAATCGTCCCACGGTTTTGACCTAAGGCTACTTCCGGGTCAACCTTCCATTCAAAAACTCTAAAGCCCGCCCCAGCAGATAAGAAGGCGGTAGTTTGAGTATTCTGCAGGCTGTCCCCATAACTTTCTTCATTCATAAAAAGTTTTAAAGTAAACTTACCTTCAGAGGCGCGTTTCAAAATATCTTCAATCTTCTTTAATTGCGCATCCTTATCCTTCGAATTTGGCACCATCTTGCTAAACTGACTCCACTGCTTCATAAAATTAGGATTGACCTTATAATCTGCTGTTGTAATACCGCTCTTTATTAATAGTGGGGCATACACCTTAAAATCGAGTTTTTTATTCTCAAACATCTTGCTTGTTAGCTTTATCTCTCCAATTTGATGTGAAACAAATTGTCGACCATAAATCATTTGACTTCCCACAGTATGATTTTCTTTGAAATTTTGTAATATTTGACCTGAGAATTGATCGGTAAACTGGAAGTCCCAATTTTGACTTTCACTGGTTTGTAAGATGCCCGCTTCAGTCCCTATTTTCCACGTTGGTTTTACATTCACTTCAAAACTTCCTCTTATTCCACCTATATATCCCTTAGAGCCTTGTGCGTCTCCACCTGTTTGATTGACCTGGGCAACCCCTAAACCTACAATGGATCCTTGATAAGGTTTGCCGAAAATCTCGCCTTTCTTCTCAAAAGTATCCATAATAAGCATAAAATCTCGTGTTACTTCATATCCTGGCTTATTAGAACCACTTGGGACCTGTTCAAACTGAGACAGGTTAAGACTGCCAACAAACACATCATTAACAGCTCTAATCTTTTCAAGAGAGGTGTGTACCTGAACAATGAACACGTTCTGGTTTAGACCGGCGCTGGTTTGCATACTCCCATAGTGGATACTGGCATTCTCTAAACCAAATATCCTATTAATATCAAACATATAATTACTGACCACGTCCCCGCTAACAGCCAGCCTTCTAAAGAGCATTTCAACATTATGTCTCATAGGGCTATTGGGATCTACGAAGGTATGCTCTTTGCCATCCGCAGAAAGGAGAGCTCCATCACCAATATAAAGGTAGGTTGGCTCTCTGGATTCAATACGGTATTTATCCAGCGCATCGTAAAGGTCGTCTCTATCGTTCTCGTTCTTAAGATACGGGACCATTTCCTTTTCTACGTTCTCTACGGCTGCGTATTTATTCTTATAAATTTCAAATACTTTCAAGCTGCTATCCTTAAGTTCTTTCTTAGCAGCCGCAGCTTCGAGTTTAAGTTCTTTTTCTTTTTGTTCATATTCAATCCACGCGCTTCCTGCAGAGGACATGCTTCCCATGGCAGATAACAAACGACGTTCTGGTAAAGCTTCTCCTTGGCTACTCTTATATTCATTGACGGCTTGGAGGAAATTCTGAATTCTTTGCTGCTGCTCCTTTAGATTAGTAGGGGTACGAAACGCAGATGGTAAATCAATGTTTAAAGTCTTTAATATGGCTTCCTCATCTAGCTTGGTTGCCAATAACTGGGAATTTAGGTCTGCTTTACGCTTAAAAATACTGTCGGTGTTTTCGATATGATCCCAATCTTTACTTTCTTCGGCCAAGTCATACTTTTCATCCTTGGCTACATCGACAAGTATCGCATCCAGGTCGGCATTTTCTTTTATCTGATAATCGCTGATCAAATTGTTTAACAGCTGTTCATCATTCGGTTTTAAAATTCCCTGGGCCTTCATGTTCTTTATCACGGATTGAATATAAAGAACTTTAACTGTAATACTCGCCCTGCTTGCAGTTACCGAATCTCGAACTTGTTGAACGGTCCTTGCGCCCAAAGCTTCTTGTTCAGCAGTAGCCTTCAGAGGATGGACTGGAAGCTGATCCTTTAAATTATCAAACGGCTCTTTCGCATTAACTATGGCTTGTAACACCGTCGATTTATCTTGGGCGATCTTTAATATCTTTTCTAGCAGACCGTCAGGATTAGGTTTACCACTGACACTTGGAGGATTTCCTAATTTACGATCAAATACTACATCTGGAGGTTCATACGCTACATGAATTTTGTTAATTGTTTGCCAGCCCAACTTATCACTTTCCAAATCATTTATGATGGCATCCTCTATATCAATTTCACTTTGATTAATCTTAATGAGAGTATCAAGATGTTTAATAAATGGATGGTCAGAACCCAGATACTTATATTCTGCCATCAAAACGTTCAGGTTCTTTTTCGTATCCTGAAGGCGATACATATACCCTTCTCTAGGAAAATCAGGATGAAGAGTATGTTGACCATCATCTGTCTCATGGTAAATAAGCCCTGCTTGAATGCCCTCTGAACCGCTATATTGCTGGAATAACGTAGCTACTGCAGCTGCATCTGTATGATCACTTATAGTCCATGCTTGCCAGTTGTCATAAGTCGTATTTAAATTGGTTTGATATTTCATTGCCGTGCTATCCGCTGCGGTTGAATCCGCTTTAGTAACTCCTATAAGTATTGCTTCCGTATTAGTTGGATTATACGAGGTCTGCCAATGCTGATACTTATTAGTAGTCGATTGAAGATCAACAATGTCCTTATGTAATGCATCCATGTCAAAATTACTGACAAACAATTGGTTAGACGAGCTGCTTTTATATAAACCGACGAAATTATTGGCCGTTGCGATCGAATCTCCATTCTTAAAACTGTAAAAGAACTTATTGGCCAAGGCCTGAGCATTAGTACCATCGAAATTAGTCGTCACAAAATTAGTGCTTAACGCGACTGGGACCATATTTGTTTTAATAATTGGCTGGATATCCGTAAGCACTGTTCCGCCTAAGGTGAACGTATTGGTCGTATAACCATTGGTTGTATATGTTGGGAAATAACCATAGGTAACTACAGGAACGGAATTGGTCGTAAGTTGCATAGAAACTTCTTTAACGAAGTTATATATTTCCTGCATGTTGTTCCATTTTCCAACAACATTTAGAAGAGACAAACAGACGTTAAAGATTGCCTGATTTTGCTGACTCTCAATGTTTGCTTTTTCACTGACAAGAGCATCCAACCTACCCTTGGTTTGTAAATATTTAATTAAACTCTTGATCTGATCCTTCTTAGCCTCATCAACATTCTTTGTTTCTTTATTAAATGTATCTACGAGCTTATGGAGTTGATCCATCAATTTTTGATCTTTAATGTCGTGGTTCTTAATAAAATCGGAAATAATGCCTATTAGGTCCGCTTGCACCTGTTTCTGCTTTGTTTCTTGATACTTCTGATTGATCATAACCTTTACCTCGCGGGTCACGGGATATTCATTCTCCACAATTTCTTCGATGGATTTCTTATCAGCTGACTTTCTCAGCAAAAGGCCCCACTTGTTTTGTTTATTAATTAGATCCATTGGATCTTTATATGTAATACCACGGGTCACTTGTTGTCGTTCGCCATTAGGTAATTGGGAATTATAATAAACTAACGGGGCCGCAGGATCTCCTGGATGAGCCCTTAGCTTGTATTGAAGATTTATTGGCTCCCCATTTTCTGTGGTAAATTTCCATTCCACGGCATTTTCTGATAAACGCAAAATATTAAGTATCCTGGTCGCGTCATTGCCAAATTCATCCTGGATTCCCTCTTCTATGGTCTCAACAAATTTCGTTAAGCGCGCCCTTGTCGGTGAAAGCTTCTTTAGCCAACCTTCTGCAATCCCTCTATTAAAGACAGCTTCTGTAAGATCGCTCTTTAAAATAGAATTCTGTTTGATCGGTTTAACAAAATGCATGACCTCGCTGGCTTCCTCCTGCTTAAAGATAACCTTCTCTCCCGTTTGTGGGCTGGTCATGACCATTTTAATTTGTTCTTCAGGAACGACTGGGACATACCCTATGCGATGATTCTTGGAATCAATAATCACCTTGTTTCTCATTTCAATTTCACTCATCGCCGCTTGCTGTAGAATATCTTCTGTTACCATGCTATTTTTATTAGGCCACTGTATTTTCTCAAAATCCTCCCTCAATTGTGCTCCCTGATAATTCTTCATTCGAAATGCCATCTCTCTTCTGAAATCCTGGCTTAAAAGCAGGATATTGTGCCCTTTATAATTTTGAACAATAACGCTGTCTTTAAGCTGTGCACTGTAATCAATTAAGACCATGTCAATGGCCTGACGATCGTTAACAGGAAGACTGTCAAGTGCATATTCCACTTCGTCTTGATACTTTTCAATCCTCATGTCACGAGGGTTATAAAGAACTTTGGTCGAGTTTTGTAAAACATTAATAACCTTATTTCGTTCAATAGAATTAGGAAATATCTCTTCTAATTTGTCCGCTATTGCCTCTGGATCCTGGTTAAAGAACATCCCCTCATCAATCCATCCTTTGTCATCTAATTTACTGAAGATCTCAGGAGATAACGCTCCTTGATCAATACGAATAAAGCGGCTTGGAGCGACCAAGGACGCCCACACACAGTCTGGTAAAGATTCCTGGGAGGGTATGTCTTTCTTCTCATAGAGTTCAATCCTCAACGGTTCACCCCATTTTGTAGATGCCCACTCAACAGGTTGTTTCCCTTTATAGTCATAATAAATGGACAAATTACGGCCTTCTTGAACTGGGGAATACACCATCTGCCCAAGGAATTGAACCTTGTAGGTATCTCTCATCTGATTAAGCAAGATAGAGTTTGTTGAACTTCCCCAAGAACCAATGTCGCCATCTCCAAGCACAATAGCTGTAGACCCCCACTGCCATCGACTGGGGTTGTCCGTCGCTGGCCTAAGTTCTGGAATAGAAAAATTATTCTTCACATTATTTAGTTTTATAACCCGAGAAGACAACGGTTCAAGAATACCACTTAAAGTTGGACGTCCATCAATCGGGGCCCCTGTTGCAATGGCTATGTTCTCAGCGAAAGACCTGGAAACAACGGAAATTGGGCTATAACGATCCCCAGGATTCATATACAAATCTCTATTTGACGGATTCTTGGGATCCATGGTCCAAGGTTTAATAAGATCTTTATAAAACATTGGAACATCTTTCAATAAATATTTCTTACCTTCAATTAAGTCATAAACATAAAACGACTGAATATATTCACTTGGCAACCCACCGATTGTTCCACCTACTGGATGTCGTTCAATAATAAATACGCATCTATTATTAAAATCAGGATTTAAATCCGCTGTTTGCATATAAAGAGCAATGTCTCTATCAATTCTCGGAACCCCGGGGAACCCTCTGTCCCAAGGAGCGAGATTTTCAGTATAACCAAGTATTCTAGATAAGAAGTTATCCCCTATAGTCGTACCCGCCACCCATCCCGGCAATGCTTGTTCAGAGTCCACAACCCCCAAGGTTGTCAAATGATAACGACCAAAATACTTTGTTTTTGTTTTAGGATCGAATTTACCTTCTGAAATAAATCCAGTCGTATTCGGTCCAAAGGTACGTATGATGGCTCCTAAAATCGAAATGTCCCTGGTATAAAGACCAGCGTGTTTCCCTATCTTTAGACCATTCACTAGTTTTAACCCATTATTGAATAGGATCGCACTACTTGCTGCTAGATTTAAATCAGAGGCGGGAGCGACAACGCCTTGGAGGTTTTCTGCAATATTAGGAAGCTCTTCCATTGGCGTTGGAATCGCAATATTAACACCAAAGTTGTATAAACCACCCCCTAATGGCACACTAATATTACCCCGGCTTGTAGCTACATTAGCTGGAGTTCCAAGACCAGCACTTACACCCAAACCAAAAAATGGAGTTTCTTTCTCAGACCTATACGATTGCCAAAGCTCATTAAGTAGTAACTCTACGGCTTCCTGAGCATTAGTAGGTATTAATTTATGAAGTCGTACAAAAGGAGATGCTGTCGCAAGATTTCTCCCCGGACGAAAATCTGTACTCCTGCTCATCAGATCAATCATCCCCTCCATCCATTCAAGTCCTTCAGCTTGTTGCTCCTGCTGATCTTTAAGAAACGTTTCACTTTCTTTTAATTTCTCCTCAACGATAGTATCTGAATCTTTTCCTTCCATAACTTTTTTCAATTCTTCTCTTGGATCAAAGCCTTTGTCAATCATGTTCGATAACACAAAATCATTCACATTATTCGCATAACGGTTAGCCATGACCTCTTTTGAAGCCGCATAGACCTTGGTATCCCCAGAGATTGTTCCCCATAACTTCAAAGCCGCCTTTTGATAAGCTCTTTCTAACGCTCCCTTAAAATGACTATTATTAACAAATTCTTTTTGAGCCAAAAGGACTGCAGGATTTTGAACACCAGCACGTTTAGATGTCTCTAAAACTCTCTCCAGATGTTTTAAGGTGAAATATTTATTTTTATCTAATGATTTTGCTTTTGCTTCTTCACTATATACTTCCTCTGGTTTAAGCTTTTTAAGAGCAGCGATTTCTTCAAGAGATAAAAGGTTAAGTGTTTTAGCTAAACCGAGCCTATCCATTCTTGTAGCAATACCGGAATACAGATCAACTAACACATACTCTTGGTTTAAGGTCTCTATGACTAGGAACGCTTGATGGTTATCCATCAAGCCTAGGCGGGAGTCGGCCTTCATATTAAGAACTCCGTAATCTCTAATGCTAAAGAAGTGGGAAGTTTTGCCTTCTGCTGCTGTGACCATAAGGCTTTGGTCAACTGTCCAATTGATCATGCTATCAAGAGTATAAATATCTTTTACGTTGAAAATCGCGCCGCGTTTGGTTGCTTTTTCAATTTCGGTTTTAACACGAAGGTCTCGGGCCGCTATCAAGCCACTGACCATCTCGTCATAAACTTTCCTGGCTGCTCTTGCCTGTTCCAATGCCGCGGCTTCCGTGGCCATAATGTTTCCTGCGCTATTTGCAGGTGAAGCAACGGCCGATGTTGACCCTTGGGAAGTCAACATCGTGCCGTTTTGGTTAGCCGGGGTAGTTGGCGACGTATTGCTGCCTTGAGGCAAGGCAGCGGTCCCGGCATTAGCTTGAGGCAGGGATGGTATATTTTGTGTCAAAGCTCCCACAGGAGGAACAGGAGCGCCAGAGCCAGCAGCTCCACTTGCTCCAGATGGAGCCGGTGAAGGACTTGCGCCTGCGGAGGCGGCCATAGCTTCGTCCTTGGCTTCTTTGATTTCGCGTCTACGCATATCATCGAGAGATCTTTGTTTCTCTTCGCCCTTTTTGATTCTTTCCCTATATTCCTCATAGGACAGGACTGGTAGTTTTGAAGATGTATGCCCTGCGTTATATGCGTTTACACTTTGAACATAGTTGGCATATTCCATTCCCTCTGGAGAAACTTTCAAAACGCCATTGGTAATACCAATGGATGTGTCGTGATTAGTTATATCCCCGGTTATCATATTACCCGTACTCAGGAGGGAGTTCTCTCGGCCTTCAAAAGCATTAACATAGTGGCCTGATAGGCTGCCAAACATATTTCCAACAGTTACAACTCCTTGAATTTCAGGAGAAACAAAATACATTCCCACAATACCATAATTGAATCGTCTGCCTTCCAAGACCCAAAGCGCCTTTCGGTCTTTAGTTGCCTTTGTTTCTAATGAGGTTTCTGGGTCTGAGAAATAATAGGACAACTCCGCCAACGGGCTTGGGATGGCTACGAATGGCGCCAAAAGTTTCATTAACACAGCTTCCATGAAACGTTTTGAATAATACCAGTAACGAGACAGCCGTAATGATTCCTTGCTCTGCACTGCCCCTACCTTTTGCCTTAAAAGAACGGCCAAGGCTGGGTCGTTATTATTAAGTAATCCTTTTTCAATGAAACGTTTTATGGTGGTAACTTTTTCTCCATTTTCAGCAGAACGAAGAAGGGCTCTGACATTATTAGGCACTCCTTTAAGATCTACTCTAATACGCTGGTCTCTTCCCTGAAATAGACGTGAGGGCATGAAACCCATGCAATACACCATAAGAGCCAAACGAACAAAATCGCTTAACATATGGCTAAAGCCCAAATCAAGCATGCATTGAGGCAAAGGCAAAACTTGGAAATCAAGACCTTCTTTGGCCATCCAAATTTTGGCAGGGGCGGCGATACAAGCACCTATCAAAGCGAAAAGAACACGAGAAATAATAAAGGGCGCGGCGTTTACAGGAGGGCAGGCCAATTTCAAAAAGGCCTTGGTATTTTGCCAGGAATATGTTCTCTGGGCCTTCTTGTAAACTTTTTCTCCTTCTTTCTTTAGTTCTTCCATTCCCTTATTATGGTCTTCATTGGCCTTTTTAATGACCCCTTTGAGATGATCGCTCAACCTATCTTCAAGCTTGTCCTCGCAGAATTCAAAGAACATCGCCGCCTTCCAAACCCTGTCCCAGAAGAAATTGATAAACACAAAGCTCAGGACAATGGCCAATAACCCAAAGCTTGCTCCTCCCACAAGAACCGCGGCGCCCCAAGAACCTGTCAGAATTCCTATAATCAAAACAAACGAAACCATTCTAAGAGCGCTGTCTAACCCATTATTCTCCGTAATATGAAACCAAATTTGTTTAAGGCCATGAATCCCCAGGGCTTTATAGGGGCTATGTGGATTAAGGTATTCTTCTTCAAAGACTTTCTCGTTGATGGATAGGTTATCAGCTTTTCTCATCTTCAAAGCAGACAAGACCCAATTGTGTATAAATATGGTCGATTTCTTATGTTTTCTACGATAATTCGTCAAAATGACAAAGAATGATCCAAACCATAAAACCACGCTTGGCATAATCAGAATAATAACGCAGATAAGACTTTCTTTGAAAACTTTGAATCCCTGCAAATAAACAATATGTGTATATGTTTGGTGTACAAAATTATGATATGTTGTAAGAATGTCTAACGCGTGTCGAGCAAACTGTGAAAACCCAAGGATAAATAAGGCAACGATAAAGATCACGTTATAGTGTCTTTTGATTAGATTTATAATGCCCTTCTTACTAATACCCTTAATCTTGCCCTTGGCATGAAGATAGCTCAAGAACAGTACGACCCCTAACGTAATAATTGTCCCCCCAATAACAATCGGTGTTATTCCAATTGCGCTGACCACCGCCGCTAGGCCTGTAAGTTTGGCTTGGGCCAGCACAGGAATTTCCACCGCTGTCGGCGCGGTTGCGGCCAACAACGATGGAACTCCGGCTAAACTCGTCAGACCAACAAGCGCTGGTATGGCGATTCTTCTTGGGGCAATACCTTGAGGCAAGGTATTAGTGCGGGGCAGGGTGAAATTTGGTGTCATTGCGAACGAAGTGAAGCAATCTTTTAAATTTAAAAGGATTGCTTCGCCCTTCGGGCTCGCAATGACACAAAGAGTGATCATTCCAACAACTATCCAGACGTTAGTTAAGGCAGCTAAGATTGTCGGTAGTATAGACGGGACAGTGTGTAGAATCAGTATGCTTAAGAAGATCAAGGATGCTATACCTGTCTTGCTTATTAAGCTCTTCCCAGGCTTGGCTAAGGCCGTTTCGCCTGTAGATGGAACCGCCACTTTCGATGAGAAAGACCTGGATCCTGTTAAGCTGATCACGGGCTGTGGCGATTTGTGTCTTAATCCGAGGAATGTTAATAACATGTTTAATCTTGAGACTTCCCATTTTGGACCTCCGATGTACGTACTGCGGTTGGTTGGACGGTTTTGACGAGCACTAAGGTTTGGTTCAATAGTGCTTGTGCTGCCGCTTGGGGTTGCGGGTGTTCCATGGGTAATTCGGGAAAGATTGCCTTGTGTCATTGCGAAGGAGCCCCGAAGGGGAGGCTGAAGCAATATTTTGAAAAGATTGCTTCGTCGGGCTTCGCCCTCCTCGCAATGACGCGAGATTACTGCTCGTAATTTTTTAACTGTAACTAAACTACGAATAGCCTTGCCAAGCGCACCAATGTTGAGGGCAGTGGTGTCGGCACCGTTTAGGGTTACGGGTACTTTTTGGGTATTTATATTATGGGAGAATAGAGAATCTCCACCACGATTTTGGCTTCTTGTTTTAAGCCCCGTCATGATGGTTTTTAGATATACGAAAAGATTCTTCGCAGGATTCCTTCTTTCTTTGGACGGACTTCCCGCGTCGGTACTTTGACTTGCCCTAATTTCTACAGAATTTCTCCTGCTGATTTCAGAGGCACTTCTTGCGATTCTACGGATAGATCTATTGCTAGAGACCCAGCTCTTGATTCTCTGGATCACAGAACTTGCAATTCCTAAATTAACAGTTCTTGCATCTCTATATTCAGTGTCGTCGCCACCCACGGACGGTCTTATTGACCCTTCCAAACTGCGGGCGCTTATATTCTGGTCGCTTACGCGATTTCCAGAACGAGGCACACCATTTTCAGATCTAGGTACACTTTCAGTCTGAGACAAATGCTCAGATCCAGAACGATTATAACTTGATACTACTGCTCTTACTTGCTTACCAACTTCCTTGATACGTCCGCTGGCAGACCTAACGGCCAAACGGATTGCTTCCACTACGGTACTACCTGATGCTTCTTTTGTGCTTCTCCTACTATCGCTTATAGCACCCGTTCCTGCCTGGGTGGTGCTGCCACTTCCTGCTTCTGTTGCTGCTGTACTCTCACTTCTACTTGCTTTTTGTCCTACTTCTACTTGTTCCTGCGAGACAAAGCTCGCGCTAACCTCATCTATTACTTCTTGATGCGAACCTACACTTCTTGCTGCAACTCTATTTGCTGCAATGCCTTTACTATTCTTCCTCGTGATTAACCATATTGCTATACCTACGCCGGATGCTAGTGTGAGGAACACTAGTGCGGCTATGATACGACCGCCGTCACCGCCCCACGACTGAATAAATGACATCAGCGGGCCGGTCAATCTTCCTCCTTCAAAATGAGATCCTAATAAATGAAATAAAGGTATCGGTAATATCGCTGGCAACAGCACGCTTGGCGCTGGTCCACCCGAAGGCGCAATGCCGCTTGTAGGTACAGGCGTTGGGTTCGGATTCGGGTTGGGATTAGGCTGCTGCGGTGCCTGCGGTGCATTATTAGACCCTGGCATGGTATTCATGGGCACGGACTGATGGCGGCCAGGAAGCTCCTTATCCTTGGTCTTTTGATCAAAATCCGCCTGCCTAAGAGTCACGTGCGATTTAACCCATGGTATGGATTTAAACAAAGCGGCAAATGTGCCCAAAATGACTACAGGAACCGCCAAGCCGCCAAGTCCAAGTAAAGGAACAACCAAGGAGAGGCCACCAAAACTAACAACAGTGATGATGGCAAGCACTGCGATGGCCTGAAGCTTCACGCCAAAAATGTCGACGTATTGGAACAAGAAATTAGCGTTCTTCTTTTGGTCTTCAGTATTAACATCGGTATTTTCCGTCGTGTCATTAGGTTTAGAATTTACCATGTTTTCTAAACTTCTTACTGATTTTTCATTGACCACATCTTCTTTGGCCATTGTTTCAATAGATTGAACGATCTCCACAGGCAAGGTCGGCGTCTGTGGCTGCTGCTTTATTTGATTAATAATTTCTCTATGTCTGGCATTAAAAAGACCTTCGTCGTGGCTGTTGTCCAAGACTTGCCTGATTTTTAACATTAAATTATCTTTTTCCACAGCCTTCCTTAAATCCACATAGGCCTCACCATCCGGCTTGAATAGGGCTTCCAGTGAACGCCATACCGGCAGACCTTGTTCATCCACCATGAAGGTTTCTTCCTTGTCCTTCTGTGGCATTGCATCTAAAAGACTCTTTAAAGTCATGACCTTGTTGTAGTCCCTATCAACATCCACGGTGTCTTTGTCCTTTTCAAACAAGGCTTTTATCTCATCGAACTTGCGTTCTTTATCAGCCTGCTCTTTCAAAGTGTCCGGAAGACTTTCTAATTTCTTTTTAATTTCTTCAGGGCTCTGGACTGTATAAGCCAATCCATTTTGATTATATCTTTCTTGAACACATCTTAAGGCATACAACAAAATCTCTCTATCATCCTTAGACTTGCCGTTATTAAGCTCGCTGACAATATGATCCACGTCCGCATCTTCTGAAGGTTTACCTTCTTGGTTGACGGCTGTTTCAATCAAATTAAGGGCTTCCCTGTTGAGTGTTTTTTCACGAAGCATATTGATAGAATCAAAGACCCCTTTCCAAGGTTCAAGAAGAGCCTTGGCAACACGAGGGGACATCTGCTTTTCACGAACAGCTGTTGATATTCTTCCTGTTTCTTTACTTATATAAACCAAAACCGCGCCGAGCCCCAAGGCCACAAAGGTTTCATACGGACGCAAGGCATTGCCGCCGACCCTTTCAAAATTCATCTTATGTAATCCCGCGATGGCTTCTTTTAGTTTTTGCACCGCTTCGTTATATTTCTTGTTGTTTTTGCGCGCATTCCAACGTTCCATTAAACCAAGTTCTTTCTTCTTCTGTATTTCATGTATTTTGAAAGCGTCTTGTTGGCATACCTTCCATGCATCAATAAAGCCTTTCTGGGCTTCTTGAATGGCATTAAGCTCTTGAGTGATTTCACTTCTGCCCTTGTTCTTAGCCAAGGTGCACAGGGCGTTTATACGCGGTATCAAAGAATCCACATCAAGCCTGGTCAAATCAAGGACCTCTCTGATCTCTTGTTTACTGTCAAACAAGCCCAAGGCCTTGGTCGCTGCCACAAAATCTATTTCGTCGGCTCTAATGCCCTCTGCATCAATGGCCTTGGCTGTTTGGACAACATCACCCTCGCCGCCAAACAAATTGGTCAAAATCTGCCTAGACTCGGGACTTAAAGATAAGAGCATGTTGACAATGTCCACCACTCTGTGCCCAGTTTCGTTTAAGAGATTATCTTTATTAACCAAGTCTTTATCGTCCTTAAGGGCTCGGAGGATATCATCTTTCTGAACCTCTTTATAGGTGTTGATTTCAGGGAAGTCCTTCTTTGTCTCCGCGCCTGAAATCGCATCTATATTCGCCAATATTTCTTTTTCCCTATTAGGCGTCATGGCCACCTGAAGGACGCTTACCCCTCGGTAAAAGGCGTTACGCGATTCATGGGCATCCTTATCCAAGGTGTTCTTCAAATACAATTCTGTTGCTTCTTTGAGAATATCTCCATTGGGCTCTGCGCCTGCATGGGCCTTGGTATAAAGCTCTGTAAGCTTGTCAGCCAACTTGGTGTTCAGTTTAGAATCCTGTAAATTGATATAGACATTCCAGGTCCCTTGATAGCGTCGATTATCCTCGCCTATCGCGGCCACGCGTCCGGCCATCTGTCGAAGCAGGGTGGCGTAGAAGGGTCCCAGCACATAGACACCCGCGGTTAAATCCTCTCGGCCTTCAATTTTCTTGGCAATGTTCCCGCCTGTGGGGTTCCCCACCTTGATAACAATAACCTTGTTATATCCTTCCTTTGTGACCTTTTCTTCAACCAACTTCTGAATTCCTTCAGCCCGTTGTTGCCTTTCTTCAGCGGTCCCTTGGGCGCCAAAAAGTGTTTCCACAAAGACATCCTCACCCACAAGGGCCTTGATCTTCTTTTCCAACTTTTGTGCGTCTTCGTCGCTATAGGTGAATGCCTGTCTAATATAATTCTCTCCCGCAACAATGTCTCTTGCTACTCTGTCTAGTTTGTCTTCCCCGTTTGGATCAAAATTGACCTTTAGTCTCTGTTCTTCAACGTCCTTCATGTTTAACAATTCGCTGTCGGAAATTGTCCACATCTGTGTATTGGTGGCTCTGGCCAACCCTTCGCCAATGCGTGGGGTGGCTGTTGTTCCATTGAGATTTTCAGAAGAATGATGCATCGCCAAGATTGAATGCACTTCTTTTCTTATCTTGTTATCTGCGCTCAAATAAGCCTCAACCAGAAGATCTCTAATTGTTTTTTGTTCCTCTTTGGTGCTGGTGGAATACTTCTGATGCTCTAAGGCAACCCGAGCGGTTAAGAGCATATGCATCAATTGATCACCCAGGATAAGCCCGCCGCCCTTGGGTTCATTGGTGGCTTCGCCTTCATAGGTCAGGCTGTAATTATTGTGCAGTTCGTTTTCCCTCTTAATCTCCTCAATGGTTGGAGGCTGAATATTGAAATCCCGCTTCTCATCCATGCGCATGATCCTGGCAATATTATTAACCAGCTTTTCAAAGTCTTCTTTGCTGGTGAACTTCTCTACATCGTCAAATTTATCGTCGGTTAAATCTTTGCGTATCTTATGCAGGGCGTCCTTGATTTCCTGCGAATCCCAATTCATAACGAAATCATCTTCGACAGTTCTGCCTTTCTCTACCTTACTGACAACCAAACGCTGCCCCTTATAGCGGCGCTGGCCTAAAGGCACATCCTCATTGCCGTCGTTAAGCTTAAAGACTTGCTCCATAACCTCCAAAACATAGGCGCTCATCTTATTGTCTTTTTCATATTGCTTAGGATTTCTTTTCTTATGGAGCGCCAAAAGACCGGCCATGCTTCTAATTTGCGGCGGGGCAATGGCTATGGCATGCCATTCATCCGCGATTTGCCAATAAGTATCGTTATAAACATCCTTTTGTCCCTCTTCATAGGCGCGTTCACGATTATGAAGATTTGTTAGATCGTAAATATTTAAGCTATCAAAAGGAGATTCAGGATTTGAAACGTCCTGGTTTGTAATAAATTCAAGCCCTTCGGTGGTACGATTAGGCTCAAAGCTACTCTTGCCCGTCTGCTCATCAGTGGCTTCATTATATTCCACCCTAGCTATGTTTAAATATTGGGAAAGTTGATCATAGAAATATTTGGCAATATCATCATTATTAATATTCTTAATGAGCATGTTATTGAGCGTGACAATTTCCAGCGTTCTCTTATTTTTAAGCTTTTCCTTAATCGCTTGATTATCCTTAACCATTTCTATGGCAACTAAAATACCCAGCGGAATAACCGCCGTCTTACCGCCGGCAACCTTTTGTCCACGAACACCGCTAAATCGTGGGTCTATGATCGATAGGGCCGTTAACACTGCGTTAACATGCTGTTCAACCTGATACGTATATTTCTTGCCGAATTTACTTTCTACCTCTTGCATTTTCTCAATAACACGCTTAATGACTTCCTTATAATATGGACAATCTTCTAGGTTAAGAGGCTTTGAATTCGCGAGATCCTTAGCGTCGGCTTTGATGTTATCGTTGCGCATTTGGACCCTAATCATTTGCTCAATCTGAGTGAATCTGCCTTCAGGCGTGCCTGGGTCCGGCGCGGCTGAAAGATTCTCTAAAACTTCCTTGAGTTTGGCTCCGCCCGCTTTGATTTGCCCAACAACCTCATCCACCGTCATGGCGTTGTTACTGTTGGATGGACGAGCAGAAGCTGAATATCCAGGGGTATCATCAAACCGACTGCCGACATTTTCAGCCATCGCAATCACTTTTACAGGTGCAAACTCTCGTGCAGCCAGCCTATTGCCTCCATATAAAACTTGAGCTATGGGAATAGTAATAGTAGGAAGAACATGTGTTGGCGCTCCCGATGGAACAATCATGCGATTTTGAAGACGGTGTCTAATTGGCGCTGGTATTTCATCTGTCGGGATGCCTCGAACTCTTTCTGCTACCGGTTGTCCAACAACGCCTTGTTCTTCAACGGAGGAAGCATTCGCCGGCTGTTCGCCTGACAAAGCCTTTTCATCAACACCTGCTGCTTCGCCTTGAGCAGATTCATCTTTTGGTTTAACAACAGCACCTTCAGCCGCAGGAGTTTCTTGATCTCCTTCGACGGCAACGGTTGGTTTTTTGGCCTCAGGAGAAAGAATACTATCCACTTCAACTTTATGCGTTGGCGGATTGCCTGTTACACGCTCCCATTCTTGCACCAGGCTTACTAAAACCGCTCTATCTGCTTCAGTATGGGGACGAACCATCGCCGCATTAACTAAGGTCTCTTTTACTTGACCCCAGGAAAGAAGACGAAGAACAGAGTCAATGATTCCACGGCCCTTTTCAAAATCTACTTTAGCTCCATCAATATCATATTCATTTGGATCTGCAGAGTATTGAGTCAGTTTTTTATCTATCGATTCAGCTATCTTTTTAATAAACGCAACGGAATCCAGTTTCTTTTTCCACCACTCGAGGGTCACATAATCTTGAATACTCAATACTGCCGCTTTCAACACATTATAACTGTTAATCGCCGTCGAAGAACCGACGTTGGTGGGGGCGTTGGAATTCTTAAACGCCTCTGCGCTGCGCATAGCAGCATCAAATAGCTTAGCGTTCCCAGCGACCATGGCGCGGACAGCTTCGCCTTCTTTAGCGACGTCTATGAAATCTTTTCCACGATTCCTGGCTAAACGTAAATAGCTTGCAATCTTCTCGGATGCTATTCTTGTGTACTTGCGAGCGACCAACGGGAGCGAAGCAATCTTTCTTGGTTTGGATGCTCCTGTTAAGATTGCTTCGTCGCCTTCGGCTCCTCGCAATGACACCGGGAGCGCAGAACGCAATGACACTGATTTAGAAGCAACCTGCCGGGATGTTACGAACCGATATGGAGTAAGATATGAACTACGTATGGTAAGACGATCGGTACTTAAACGGCCCGTAACACCCGCGGCAGAATATCTTGAAGATTGAACAAATTGAACGTTATTTCCTCTGTTCTTGGCCACCTCGGCAGCTAATTGAGCCCACACAGCTTGCTGTCTATTGGCTTCATCTAAGGTTAAATATGTGTGCCCAGAAAATAAATCCTGTGGCGTGGTTACTGATTCTCTTGTCCTTTGCGAAGCGCTCTTGCTAATTCTTCCTGCTCGAGAGACCATGGCTCTTGTCAGTTGACCCATAGCCATCCGACGGCTTCTGCTAATTACCCCAAAGCTGGCTAGAGTTAATCTTGCCGGCAAACTTCTTTTCAATGAATTAAACAAACTAGATGGCCTTGTTGGACTGTTCGTGAAACTACCGTTATTCCTAACCGTCAAAGGAGTAAACCCTGTGTTTCTATAACCCGCAAAATCTTCCTCTAATTGACGACGAATACCATCGAGTATTCCTTGGACACTCACATTGTCCTCTGGACTTAAATGTGTGCGATCATTGAGTCTTAATTGATTAAAGACACTTGTTATCGCGGCACCCGTATTGGGATTTATCACAAGAGCCTTGGTCAGCTTCAAACCAATAACTTTCTTAGCTAGCCCCAAATTGCCAAAGGCAGCTATTCTTCGAACACAGGAAGAACAGGAGACAGCTAATTGTTCTGATTCTTCCTGCATTTCTCTTGCTAATTTTTCATCAATACCTTTAAGATTTGAAGAGGCTTCCTCTAACGCCATTGAGGCTAAAATCTTTTCTTGGGCCCATTCGATACCTCTGCCTTCATCTTTTCCTGCCTTTAAGCGCCTAACCGCCTCTGTAAAACGTCCTCTTACTTCATGCCTATGAAAATCGCCTTTGAGGGATATTTGTCTAATTACGGAAGAAAGCTGAACAGGACTTGGTCGTTCCATATCTAAACCAAAACCATTGAAGCGATTTTCTATGTTCCCTGTTCCTGATCCTCCTGTCCCAAATCCGCCGGCCCCGCCTGCCGCGGCTTGGGCATTGGGCGTTCTTGTAACCTGTGCTTTGTCTGCCGTCGGTGTTGGCATCGCCGGATTGGGAGCCTGTTGCTGCGGATTCTTTGGAGGCGGTTTTACTCCACTGCCGTTTAAACTATCGAGAGCCTTGGCCAAGGCATCGCTAATGTATGTTTGCTTGGTTAGATTTTCTTTTTCTTCTTCCTGCTCGGTCAATGGGGTAAACTTGGCTTCAATCCTCAGTAAATCCGCTTCAATGGCAGGCAAGGCCTTCATCACCTTTTTATCCGCCATAAGATAGAACTTTGTTTTATCTGCCCTAACATCCGGCAACACTGTTTCTAAATTCCTAAACCAAGCCGAGAATTCACGTAACAAAACCTGACCATTTTCTTTTCTTTCGCCATATCCCTTTTGGCCCAAGAACTGTTTAATGGCTTCTCGAATCTCAGGCTTTAGATTGTCATAATATGCTTGCAACGCTTTTCTATACTGAGCATTGGTAAAGAACAAGCCATGGTTATATTCATGGTCTACAACATTCTTTCTCTCGCGGTTGCTGTCCATACGCAGGTTCACGTCTCTTGAAAACCTTAAAATCGTTATATCTCCGCCTTTGGCCTTCCATACAGTGCGCCCCTTTTTATCAGTTGTCTTCTCTATAGCGCCGATGCTCAAAAGGAAATCAACTTCGCGTTGTTCTTCCGGATATAAAGATTCTCCGATTCTTTGCATAAAGGTCAAATATTTTGCCCAGTGAGCATTGGTGAAGTCTTGACCGCTTCCTTTATAGCCCGTTGCCAGCTGCATCAATTCATTAATAAAAACCTTACTCTTCATGGCCTTCTTAATATATTCCAAGCTGCTGTAATAGGGATGTTCAATAAAAAACTGCATTCTATTCTGAGCACGATTTAAACCACGTTCCGTGGCATATTCCCGATGGTAAATGCCCTGACCCCTAAGCTTGTACGTCTTAAGATACTCATCAATGGTCAATTCAGGTTGGGTCATGGCTTCTTGTTTGCTAGACACCTCTTTGATCTTGGTATTATTGCCCGCGTCATTTCTAAAATTGGCTTCCTGTTTGGCTCGATGGGCCTCCCCTTCGCTTCTGGCACGATTAACTTCTTTGTTAAACTCAACAAACTCATCCCCCTTAGGCACGTTTAAACTACCGGTAAATTTAACAATCTTCCCGTCCTTATCTACAACAATCGAGTTGCCTGATTCTCCTTGGTATAAACGTACCTGAGGATCAATTTTAAGAGATTGCTCTGGCTTGGCTAAAATCTCCGCGATAAGTCTTCGAATGGTGTTCAGGTCATCTGTTCCAAAAACCTTCTTTAATTCTGTTAAATCTGTTTCATTAATTTTACCTAAATAACTTCCCTGCTCTTTAAGCAAATCTTCATTGCTCATGGTCAAGCGCAAGAATTCATCTTCCAATTCCATATGAGGATTGTATTTCTTTTCAAGAGCTCGGATCGTCTCATCCTGGGCATAATGATTGTAGACATTGGAACGTAAATTCTCAATGTGTCCCGCCTCGAGGAAATGTCTTTGGGTTTCCTTCAGCATATGTTCTGCAATCGCCTTGTAGCCAGCATCATCAATAAATTGCTCTTCTTTGCCGTCCTTTGTGGTCCTTTTTTGGACAAGATGTTTTAACGCCTCTGGCACATACTCCGGCCTTGGTAAGGCCTGACGGGGTAACTTAACTCCGATTCCGTTTGCATCTTTAACTCTCATCAAGAGGACCTTGCCAAGACCCAATTGTCTTTTGTTAATATCGGCGTGGTCTGTGTCATCTACAATGTCCCAATCTTCTCCCCTCTTGCCCCATCCTGCCTTTATTGAATCTGCTGCTAGAGCATACATATCCGCCACGACCCAGGCAATGTTGCGGCCGCGCAACAATACCAGGGAAGCTTCTTTGGCGTACTGCTGAGCTGTTTCCTGGTCCCCTCGTTCAAACAATTCTTCAGCGGCGGAGAATTTGCCGTAGGCTTCAACAATATGGGTGAAGTATTCGTTTAAGGATTTTCTGATTTCATACACCCCTTCATTGACGAAACGGTAATCCCCGCTGATATCAAAGGTGTCTGACTGTCCGCCGATGATATACGCCCCCACGTAACGCATCCATTTTTCCAACAAGTGAATTAATTCGTGGCCTGTAACACCTTTTTCCATGCGGTTACCATATTTCATAAAGGTCATCACGGCACTTAAACCTAATCTTATGCCGTCATTGTCCGCCAACCCTGCGGAATCCTCTTCGATCCAAGGATTGACCAAAATAACCGGATGAGGATAACCTGAACCATCTCGTTTGATACGGGACATCCCCTTTAAACTCTCTGCGCGTCTGGTTAACTTGACCAATAACGGTTCAAGTGCCAAAGCTTCAGGATCTGTGACGTTGGGATCAGTTAAAATCCTTAATTCTTCCCTGCCTTGGTCATCCCTTACCATCTCATACTTTATGCCTTGCTTGTCCAAAAGCTCTTTAACAAGTTCAAGGGCTTTGGCCCCTAACTCTTCTTTGTTAATCAACCCTTTTTCACGTAATTTTTCGATGATCCCGTCAAGGAGCTTGGTGTTTCTGCGAACGATATCTAGAATACCGGCTATTTTCCAGAGAGGGATTGAAACTGTTGCCTGTTTTTTTGTATCATTTTCTTTAAGAATGTCTGCCATACCGCACTGCTGTAACAAACTACGACCAGCCTTACCTTCAAAGCTATTCTTATCTGTCGGGACTATCAATTTTCCATTTTCAACGCTAAAGAGCACTCCTGCGTGTAAAATTCCTTTTAACCTATTGGTTTTCTTTTCAAAGACCCTGCCTGTAATTTCATCATACTTATCGCCATCCTTAATGCTTCCCTCTGGGAGATTACGGTCCACTCTTAATGTGGTCATTTGTCGTCGATACAAGCCGTCCACTTGAAATTTGCCTGTGCTCAAGAGTCCTTTAGTAGCTTTAACAAGTCTAGAAGGTAAGAAATCTTTCCTATATTCTATTTCTTGGTCTAATATTAAATTTCTAGCGTTCTTGTCTCCTGGCACTCGATAAGAAAGAGTATTGTCTTTATTGTAACGAGATATCCTGACCGTGTTTCTTACAATGCCTTTAAAAATACTTCGTTCAACAGGATAGACCTGGCCGTTAATAATTAACCCTGTTTCACGCCCCATATAATCTCTTACAACAATCTGATCTTCCTTGTTACCAAGATCCCTTCTGTATTCCAATACGTCTCCAGGATTGATGATTACTCTTCCTAAATCGACCTTATCCAAATTGGTGACTCTGATCTTGTCTAAGACAATGGAAAGCTTATCATCATTTGTTTTTACAACACGCATGGTGCGTTTTAAGGTCAACTCATCCCTGCTGTCGCGCAAACTGACATTTAAAACATCAGGAACATCAAAACGTCCGTTTTTATCAACGGCGACTAAAATACCTTCAAATAAAACTGCCTTAAGATGATCTTCATTATCTCTGATGACATAATACAAACGATCAAAGATATCCTTCTGTTCTTCCACCTTGTCCGTAGTCTTCAAGAGACCCTTAAGGCCTGGAACAGAAATATCGTTCTTAATGGATGCTGATAAAAATTTCCCCTTGCCGTCATGGGCAGTAACGTCTCTTTTGATCTCTCCTAAATTGATAATATTTCCTTCAATATCTACAGCCTGGACTTTTTCAATAACCACCATGGTCTGGCCATGAACGGATTCAATCTCCATTTGCTGTAAATGTTTTTCTGTCCGCACGGGTCTACCATCAGCCCCAAGGACTGCCCTATGCGTTTCCTGCATAATGGCTTCAAAAGGCACCGAGGAATCATCCGATTTCTTCTTTTTGAAATTATCCTCAGTATAAACACGCTTGCTGTTTGTTTCCATGACCTTACCCGTTGTCCCGCCATAGAGCACATCTCCCTTATCATTAATCGGCACGCTTGTTCCGGGCAAGGCATAGGTTCCCGCTTTAACAGCTCCCACATTGAATTGACCATTGGCCGACCTGCGCCATATTTCAATGCCTCCGTTTGTCCCTGGGAGCCTTTCCTCATTCGTCCCATTTCTATTCATTGTTTCCAAAGCCAGGTCAGCTTGACTTTCTGCCTGGTAACGCTGGACATATTCGCGGTTGATTTTCTCTATATTATTGCTTCTGGATACCGGCTGGACTGTATACACCCCTCGACTAAAATGCGAAGCTCCAATTTCGTCCATGGCCGCCTGAATAGCTTGATCAAGTTTTTCGAGTGCTTTTTCCTGTGCTTTAGTTGGTTTAACACCTGGCTTAATTTCTCCAGCACTTGTGATTCCTTCCAAGGCTGTTGTAAATGATCTCTTCATACCTTCGGTAAAGATGCCGTCATCCAAGGAAAGGATCAGCTTGGCTGACGCAGTCTGACGATTGCCTTTAAGCATTTTAAAGAATTCAAAAAATTCTCCTTTTTGGATAAAGGCGTTCATACGTCCAAAAGCCTGCAGCATAGCGGCGCGAGAACCTAGGGATCCCATGATAATCGTTCCTTGAAAATCATCATCATGACTGAAAGACACCGCGTCTTTAACAGGCGCGACAATAATTATATGTTTCTTTTTAGCAATGTTCTTTGACTTTTCATCCTTGAGGTTCTTCGCAATCGCATCCAAGGTATTCATACCTTTTGAATTTTTCAAGACATTTTCCAACGCGCCAAGAACATCCGCACTCTCCCCGCTCTTTCCTGTTTGAATTGCCTCTGTTTTGACTGTAAATTTACCTTCTGTATCTGGAATTCTTTCCAAGAATCCTTTTTGTATGAGATACTCCACATCTAAATCCTTACCATCTGCTCCCTTAACTCCTTGCAATGCGGTTTTTAAAACATCCTCGGTAATGGTTCCCCCGCCTACAAGATCAGGATTGTTCTTAATTGCCTCGGCTAATTTTGGATCTGTCACGCCTTCTGGAGATTCCGCTCTCTCCACCCTTGCATCCCTACCTTTAATAGCCGCCTGGATGGCAGTAATAATTTCATCGCGATATTGGGCGTCTCTGTGACCAATCAGAATCAAGGCTTTTTTATCTTCTGCTTCTGCTCTATCTATAGACTTTATGGCCGCATCTACAATCGCTTTAATGTGAGCGTCTTTGTCGGCGACAATTCTTTTCCCATCAGCATCAAAATTAACGTGTTCCCATCGAGCGCTGGGTTGGAATTGCAAGAACTTAGCTCCTTGGGCTAATAGGGCTCCTTTGGCTTCATCCGGAGTACCTGTAGCCCCTAAGGTAGGCATTAAATCCAAGATGTGCGCGGGCATGACCTTATAGGTATGATAGTGATAAACCTGACGCAGATAATCGTCCAACATAATTTCATTACCTTTGACGCCATATTGCTCACCATTATTATATATATGTGCCAGTAAAGCGCGAGAACGGGCGTTGAAGCCTCTTTCATCACCAAAAATCTGCTCATGGTGTATTGGGTTCATGTTGCTATCTACTCCAACAGGGGAGCAATTAAGCATCCGTTGACCTTCCACCTCGGTAAAGCCTATGCTGACCCATCCTCTCTTGAGAGCTTCCCTGGCCCAAACCAAATCATTAATCAAATTCTTTCTGTCTGTATACTCGTATTTTTTAACATAGGTCAGCCATTGCTCGCTATCTGGCCCCCATTGTTGTTTTAAATATTCTGAAAACGCAGAATGAAGATCATTGCGCAGTCTCTTGGTTAAAATACTTCCATTCCCTTCATTTTCTAAATAATCTTCCGTGACCGGTCTTACCATTCCTGTTGGTTTTCCAGTTCTTCTTGCTTCCGCTTCTTTTGCCGCCGCTTTTTCTTCCTCGTCACGAATAAAATTCCCTAAATGTCTGTCAATAATCCTCTCTAAACTTAACTGATACACAATGTCATTTTGCACTGATTTAGGTAATTTTGCAAAAGCGGCTTTAGCAACAGAAAGTCCTGTACCGTCGATCATAGCTGCTTGGGTGGCAAAGGAATGGATTTCGTCAATAAAATGAAAATCATAGCCTTTTAAAACATTTGCTTTCTTTTCCCGTTTAGCATCCAGGCTGATGCTTAAAGTATCTTGATGATCTAAAACTAAAATCTTTCCATTATTAGGATCTATCTTGTCTGGGTGGGCTTTATCTCCTGCCACAAATACCTTTTGAGAGAATTTTAGCTTCTCAGGGTCTAATCCCTTAATAATTGCGAAAAGTTTATTCCCGTCATTAACAAATCTTACTTTTTGACCTGGATTAAGTACGGACAATAATATATTGACTCCATTATCAATCTTTCTATTCTTTTTCTGTTTCTGTGAGTTCTCCCAAGCTAAATAAGCACAGGTTGCTAACATAATATCGGACTTACCGCCGCCCATGGTTTTAACCCAAACCAATAAATTTCCATAGTTTTCATCAATTGAACCTCTTAATACAGCGGCTCTTTGAAGTTTCCCCCATTCTCCCTTTAACACAGGGAAGAAACGAAGAATCTTCATGAAAGTAGGTGTTTTGTCGTTCAGAAATTTCGCTATGGAAGACATTTTCTCTTGAAGGGATTTCAATTCACCATGCTCTCTTAACATCTGCATGGAAACCATGACCGAGGCTAAATCATTAAAACCATCATCATTGCTATCATTCTCATTTCTCAAAACCCAACCTTTTTTGAATTTCTCTTTTTTACCGCCATCGTTAAGCCATTGATCAAAACTCTTGGGCGCTTCATTTCTTTCCTTGGATTTTTCAACGTAGTCTTTGTAACTAATTTTATCGAAATCTTTATACCATTGCTCAAACGACCCTACTTTCTCACCCTTCTCCTTTGCCTTCTCCAGTGCTTTTTCATAAGCGTCTTGTAATTTGAACCTCATCAAAACAATCAAAATACCATCTACATCTTTTACTTCATCAATTTTCTTACCTTCCATCTGATTTATAATATTCTCCAAGGTTGTTGTGCCATATATGGCAGCGGCTTTTTCCATATAGAAATAATTAAGCATATCTATTTCTTTAAGGTTATTTATTTCTGCGTCAGTCCATCCAGAACCTCTCAATTCTGCCTTAATTTTTGCAATTCTCGTTTGTATCGCAGGATCCTTAAAGGTTTGTCCCTTCTCATCCCAGCCAAGCTTTTCTTTAAGCTTATCTTTCTGCTTAGCAGATTCCTTTATAATAACTTCGTCCTTGAGCAATTTTTCCAAAATCCTTGGACGGGCTTCAATTAAATCCGGAGACAGTCTCTCCAGTCCCAAAGCTTGTTGGAATCTGGAAATTGCGTTTACCCCTTCTCTTGGTTTTAACAAGGTCCAGCGAACTGCTCGTTGCCACCACTCCCGACCTCTTAAAACAGGTAGCTCAGTAAGGGTGTGCCATAAACCTATTCTAATATCCAAGTCATCTTGTTTTATTCGTTTGCCAATACTCAGGTATTCTTTTAACTCTCCCTTAAAAAGATCCGGGAGTTCTGACTTGAAGAAATATTTCCAGGAACCTGGAGTGCCTACTTTTTCTTTAGATTTAGCGTCTTTGGATTTGCTGCTGTCGTAAGAGGTGGCAGTAAAAATTTTTTCCTGCGTTGAGGATTTCTTAAGAGCTTCACGTACTTTATTTAAATCCAATCCAGGAGGGCCGTTAGATGGTGGCTGGGTCTCTTCAATACTTCTTCCTGGTCTGCGTCCTGATTTTTTCCCTCTGGCCAAAGACCCTTCGCCTTTACCCGTGAAATCATTTAAAGGACGGCTTAAGAGATCATCGATATTATCCAGGGTGTTTTCAATATTTTGTTTTTTTGTTTGCTCTGCGTCAGAAAGCCCTGCTTTTGTTTTTTCTTTGGCCTTTAACTCTTTCAAATCTTTTTGAAGGGAATCTCGGCTCTTCTCTAAACCAGCACTGACTTTTTTCTCACGAGCCTTGCCTTCTTTGCCACCGACCAGCCCTTTTCCTACCACATAGGCATGTTCCACGGAAAATTCGTTACCTGAAAAGAAATTCTTTACTCCATTAACAAAGTCTTCCCATCCAGTGCTGCCCTTTCGAATTTTCCAACTTTCAGCGCGCTCATGGCTTCTGGAGACCAAGGTGCCGTTATGGATGATCCACGTCGTATCCGTATCAAAATCATGTTTACCTGCACCTTCGTTTTTGTTCAAATGTATTGCCGCGTTAATATCTAATAGTTCATACTGTGTATGCCCGTCAGATTCTGTCTCCCTTAACAAGACGCGGCCTTGTTCGTCATATGTTTCCTTAATGGTTGATTTCCCATCTCTTGAACGCCATTCACTTTCAACCACACGTCCTCTCGCGTCAACCGATTCACGGATACTCCCGCCATTAAAAGACTCTCTCCATTTACCCCATGTAGTAGGACCTCTACCTGTTCTGCTTTTTTCCGCTATCTTAATAAGCGTATCTGCCCGAGAATCAAACTCTGCCTTGCTTAGTTTCCCATCAGAAAAACCAAATAACGGGGCAGAATCTTTGCTGAAAAGACTTCTTACCTTCCCCCAGAAACCAGTTGGAGATGCAGCTTCATCTCTTGCCTTGACAGGTGAAGAAGCTTCCGCTGACGGTGTTTTAGCCTCTACGCTTGGCATTGGAGGCGTTGCTGGCGCTTCACTTTTAACTTCAGGCTTAACAGCCGATTCTGGTTTATTAGCAGCGGCTTCAGCTGCCGCCTTGGCTGCGGCGGCTGCTTTAGCTGACTCTTCAGCGGCATTTTGTCGGGCTTCAAAATCAGCTTTCCTGGATGAATCAACCCGTGCGGCTTCAGCAAACTTCGCGGCGGCATCGGTAAAATTCCCTTGATTAAATAACTCTTCGCCTTCTTTAGCTATGCCGTTTGCTTTCTTTGTTATTTGAAACGCTTCTACTCTCGACACTCTAAGATCATGTTGTGCTCTTAAAGTTGTTCCCACTCCCTTTTGACTGGATATTTCTTTATATGTAGCTCCTGCCGATCTTATTTCTGGATGTATGCTCAACAGTATCAGTTGATCTAACCCGCTAGAGACATCCCCACCTTTATTAATCAATCCATTTAACTTAGTCACAAATTCATTTAACAGGCCCTTAACAGCACCTTGCAATTTCATTGGCTCTTTTGATTTATCTTTGAAAAATGGCGTTAGAGCTTCTTCCGCGGCCTTTGCGATATGTATGTTCCCATGATCCGCAGCCAAGCCTACAAGCTCTTCCAGAGCGTTGCGGGCATCCTCACGCAGAACAACTCCACCCGATGAATATCCTTTTGGTTTATCCGCCCCTTTTCTAATTCTTTCAACCAAGGCCTGAATTCTATCTAACATGCTTTGCGGAACATTTTCCCATCTACTTGTCCCACTACCAGCGGCACGGTTGGCAGATGCTTCAGGCTGGTTGGGTGTTGTGGGTTTTTCAAAACCCGGTAGTTCTACCTGTTCTTGTCTTGGTAGATTTGACTCCGCTGGCTTGGGAGGTTCTTTAACTTCAAGCTTCGGCCCTTGCGGAGCATTCTTAGGTTCCGCGATATCCAAAGGAAATTCTAATTGTTTTTCTTTCGCGGTTTCTCCTTTATCAAACATTGACGGCGGACGCGGAGTCGGCTTTAAAAACAAACTAATAAAGGCCGCTTGTTGGGCCATAGGGCTGGCCCAAAGATCTGCGGCTATTTGATGGACCTCGTCATACCCTTGATACTCCTGCGGGACTTTAGAAAGTAAATATTCTTTAGCCATTGCTTCAACAAAGGCCAGCTGGATGATGGTGGCCGACATACTATGAGCTCCCTGCGACGCAAACTTACTAAAAAGTGCTTCTTCAAATTTTGATGATCCTTTGCCAATGACGGAAGAATACGGCAGTCCTGCCAGCGGCAAGGTTGGCCCTAAGGTAATGCCCATTTGTCCCATGCTGGCTGTCTGGAATAAAAAGGATTCCAACAACGACGACGGCGCACGGCTTTCTCCAAATATCGGATGGAAGGTCTCTTCTAATGATTTAGCCAATCCGCTCTTAAAAGACTTTATCCATCCATCCTTATACGCATAGTCCATGGTGTCAGGGTTTATATCCCATTGACTGCCCACGGCCTTAAAAACCCCTTCTGTTAACTTCCATGCCCCGCCCATGGCCGAGAAATCAAGAACAGCTGTTTGCATGACCCGGCCAATCATGTCCGGATTTTTGACAAACAAATCAAGCGTTAATTGATCCTTAGGCTTAACGGAGAAATCAAAAATCTTTGAAGAACCACCATCCCTGTAACGCATCAAAGGACCATTAAGAGCGTTTCTAGCGCCCAAAAATCCAAAAGCACCACCAACCCAAAGACCAATGTCTGCACGCTCTGATCGAGAAAGATTAGGATCGATCCAATGAGATCCAAAATATCCAGTACCAAAACCCACGGCACCTAATCGTAGTGTATTCAAAGGTATTTTTATTAGTCCTACCATCCACGCTGAATCGCCAGCTACCGCAGTATATATTCTGGAATAACCCGTGAAGAGATTAATACCAGGAGTAGTCACAATCCTGTTAAAAGTGCTGGCCAAAAAGCTATTTTGTTTAAACAAAGTAAACGGTAGGCCGGCAGATTCTCCATAAACAGCTTTAGTCAAAGAATTGCTCAGATTATTCGTAAAAAGTCCTCCTAAGGCCCCTACAAACATATCTCTTTGCCAACTAAATTCCTTAGTTCCTAAACCTAGGTCCTTGCCCAAATTGGTCTGACCCGCCTTATAATCCAAATATCCGCCGGTCCAAGCCAGTCCTGATCCAAAAGCCATGGATAATACCGGAGAAGTGCGAATCCAAAGGCCTCTGTTAAAGGCAAGTTTTGCTTCCTCTTGAAGAGGATTCAGTGGCCCTATGAAAGATTTTTCATAAATGGCATCGCCTACTAATTTACGACCTCCACTTAACAACCAGCGAGAATTTCCTAATGCTAACCCTAAGGCAGCGCCCACTGTCGCATTAAAGAACCCTTCTTTAGAGAATAAATAATCCGAAAAGCTTCCTTCTTTGTGTTCAATCCTGTAATCAACATATCCTCTGGCAGTGTTAATAGCCGCCCCACTTAAAGCATATCCGCCCTGTCTGACGGTAGTCGCATATTTACCTGCTTGAACGGCCTTAGCAAGCCCTGTTTCATAAAACAGCCCTTGAGCAAGACCAAAGGTCCCGGCAAATAAGGTGGATTCTTTCAAAGCGCCGGCTGTGTTGACCCACATGCCGTCACTGATATAATCACTCCAACTTTGATGTGACATATATTTACCAAGAACGTCACTTAGGATAACATTGGATACGGCAATGCCACGATAAGCCCTAGCCGCGTTCATGACAACGGAATCAATCCTCGCTAATCTAAAAGAATCCGACGCTAATTCCACCGCTTTGACACCGTTTGCTAATGTTTTAGTTACCGTCCATGCCTTAGGCAGGTACGACATTCCCTGAAGTGGACCAATAGTGCCCGCGCTCACGATGGCTGTTGCCTCAGTTGCGGTTCCCATAGGGCTTGGGTTGGCCCAATCCATGGCCAAGGCTCCTCTGGAACCCATTCCCATATCTCGTAAGAAAGCAGTGGTAGGAGTTTCAAATCCTTCCCCATAGGCACCGGTGTTTAGTCTGTCCCAAATGCCCTCAGGTTTCTTTTGGGATAAAATCTGACCTGAACTTATTAAGTAGTCGGTATTATCACTTCCGGTAATTGTCATGTCATGGGCAATTTGGGTTATCCCCTCGCTGTCAATACGGTAGGTTCGATATCGTTGGGAATTATAATCTTGATTGAGCCATTGCGCGTCCCTGCCATCCCCGGTGCCCCATCCAACTATGCTCAAAGCTTTGCTGGAAAGGTTCAAAAGTGCTGGTCCATAAACAGGAAGCATGCGATGCAAGGCATCTGCTAACCCAGTACCAATTTCACCAAACCCTGCGGCGACTCGTGTATCTTCCCCTCTAAAATAACTTACAGTCTCGCCTGATTTAGGATCAAAGACGCTGATAATCCCGCCTCCGGGTTGGTCCTTATGCGGATTATTCTCAATGCGCCATGTATCTAAGTCCTTGACAACCCAGGAATCGGTAACCAGGCTTCCTTCGGCCTTGACTGTATAGCGTGTCATATATTGGACGTTTTTCCCGTCTGAATCTTTAACAGTGCGTAAAAGTAGGGTGGGATTGTCCTTGGAAAGAGCTGCCGGCTTGGCATCAGATTCAGTTAAATCTATAACAGCCATACTCCGTCCCCATTCATCAGACAAAACAGCCTTGCCTCCTACGACCTCTCCGTCTCTTATGATATATCCCCTGGGGATTGATTGTTCATTTTGGAAGGTGCCGGTTTTTTCATTAAATTTATTTGAATATCCTACATTGACTTCATTGGTGAGTTTTCCATTGGCAACATCCGCTATAGATGTTAAGGAATACCCTCCTTCTAACGGGGAAGAGACCGTACGATCATTGCCATCGAAATAGCGTGTATTCACGATTGCTTGCTGGCCATTAGGATAAAAAACTTCGTTCCATTTTTGAGACGCTTTATCAAACCCCTGCTTTATCAAGACCCCTTTTTGTCCGTCCTTTGTAAAGGCGTTATTGCTGCTGTCATTAAAATACAAATTCCCGTCGGAATTTTTCATCAAGGTCGCTGAGACAAATAATTTAGACGACAGCGGGGCCCCTTGCGTTGGATTTATTTCTGGTTCGGTTGCTCCCCTATGAGAATACAAATCATAGGCAAAACCATAATCCCCCACATGAATGTTCGCGTTATCCTCCAAATGTTGGATCTGGTTCTTATCTCCCAATCTAGCTATATAGGTTTGATCATCCCTGCCGATAAATGGCCTTACATCCGTGATTTGCACAGGCCCCACCTGGGCTGCGACATTGACCTGGAGTTTTCCATCAACCACATAATCTGTTTCCGAGACAGGGACCCTTATCGTTCTTGTCTGGGCATCCTTGCGTTCATAATCCCAAACATACCCAGAGGCCCAACCGGCATTGCCAGAGGTAATAGGAACCGACACGTTTCCGACGTAGCTGATACCATTGTCTTGGTCTTTGCCATTGACCTTATTGGCGCCATCGATATGAAATTCTAATGAATTGCTGTTTTGGTTCCATCCTGTAAACCAAAAGGTTTTGTCTTCTTGGGCATTGTTGATAAAATTGTTCATGTCTTGCTTAGAGGCTGGTTCATAGCGCACAGAACGAGACGGAACAAGAAGATCTTGCACTAGAGACCCCGCACCGCCTAAAACCATTGTTGATAAATTCGCGAACTGTGGCGAAGCTACCCATCTATCCGCATCTGTATTGGAATATGTTGGATGAATGTCTTGTGCTAGGAGTCCGGCGCCGCCTAAGCCCATTGTTGCTAGTGCCGCCTGGAGAAGCGTTGAGGCATAATGCGGCGCGGCTTGGGCTTGTGAGATTGCCGCGCCTGTTTCCTGTTGCTTGTTAAGCTGTTCGGATATTTGAGTCTGTGTTGCTGTCGCAGAATCATTCTTGCCATTGGTTGGTAACATTTTAGGTTGAATGCCCGATGTCGCTGTAAATTCTCTGTCTTTATCTGAAGCCTTCATGTTGGCAACTTCTGCCTCTGGCATCCCCGAAGCGATAAGAAAATTGTCTTCAGTAGCTGAGTCTAAAGGAATAGATACTGTTCGTGATCTTTTTCTAGGGAAAGTTGACATCGGAGCCCAATCAGTTGACTCAATAGTCGCTTCAAGAGTATGATCCGGAGCTAATTCAACTTCAAACGTTTCATCTGCTTTAATTTTCTTAGACGGATCGCTATTTATTAACTGCTTTACTGTTTCTTTTAATATTGCCTTCTTTTGGGCAGCGCTTAATCCTGCGGATCCTTCTAGTTGGGCCTTATTCTTTTTGCCTTTAATGGCCATTGAAACTGTCGATACACTGTTGGCATAGGTTGAATACATCCCCTGAAGTTTCACCATCTCTCTATCTTCAACTATCTGTTTTGCTTGTTTTAAAAGCTTCTCATTTTCTATGGACGGAGCGTCTACGTTTGTGCTCGCGGGGATAAGGGCCCCGTTTATTAATGATTTATTTGTGTTGCCAAAATTAAAGGTCGAACCCAAATTCGCAATGCCTTGGCTGTCTACATTAACTCCGCCATTCTCACCCCAAAAAACAAGGCCATAAGACTCTCCAGTGTTTCCCCCTTCGTTGACGGAAATCAAATGGACTGGGTGCTTCATACCTTCAATGGTGTCTGTCGAGAAATTATTCACATTCGTTTTATCGTCAATGTCTTTGCCGATAATAAATCCGTAAGCGTCTGAGGTGAATTTTCCAGGCGCGCTTTTGTCGTTACCAGAGGCGGGTGCGTTTTCATAAAAATGCCCCTTCCCGTTAAACGCCATCGCCAAACCTTGGTTGGTATTTTCCACCGCGTTTCCATAAAGAAGCAGATGTCCGTCTTCACCAAGACCGTTAAAAGAAAATAGCTGGTTCATCGCGGCAGAACTTTGGGTGTCCCTTTGGGGAAACCGTGTCCAAAGGGAGTACTCTGTTGCTTCAATATCTTGAGGGTCTCTCAAATAAAACGATTGTGCTCCGTCTACAGAATGATGTTTGACCCAAAGAAGGCCTCCATTATCTTTAGCCGCGACATTGACTGTTGTATTGATCTTGGAGAAATCTCCATCTGCGACAATCGTGGGATTACCGTTTCTGTCAAAAGCTATCGCGCCAAAACCACTTAAATTGGCTAGAGCATTGACCTTGACTCCTATGCCTTCTCCATTAAGCTGCGCCTGATGGCCCAAAGAATCCATCACTGAAAGGTCTCGTCCAACAGGAACATCTTTATTTTGATTCCCATCGACATAAAACATCGATCCCGAACCTTTGATCAATCCAAACTGCTGGTCAGTGACAACGCCTAAGGTATTGCTTATGCCCATTTTCTCTCTGACTTCTTTAAACTCATCCGAAGTGTTATTATCAACGGTCTTTTGAGCTTCGCTATTAGCACTTAAAATGGAGCCCCCCGCGGCGCCTTGGGTTGTATAAAGGGCCCTGGTGCCAATAACAACTCCCCCTGGGCCGCCACCATTAGAACCTTCAGCGATGGCTTTTATATATTGATCCGACGATAGGCTCTGGGTATTTTGGATTTTCTCTTCAGCAAAAACACTGCCCTTGTTATATTCAAAATTAAAAGCGTCGCCAAGTTTTATCGAATGCAAGGCATTCCAAATCCCATCGTAAGCTTTGTCTGCCATTTCAACGGGACGGCCTTCGTTTTGTTTTAATAGATATACGTTCCCTACGGGGTCCTCTACTAAAACTTTTTGTTGGAGAAGAATGTCTAAATTATATTCTCCCATTTTGCCAAGGGTCCCCTCGCTAAAGGCTGATCTAGGAACAGGATTGGCCGCCCCTGTCGCGGAAAGGAGCTTGTTGAAAGAAATGACCTTGGTCAGAAGATTTTGTCCATCGCTGTCTAAACGATAGGTAAACAAGTCGTGTGCTTTTGCCTGCGTGTTAAAATGTCCGTCTGCCCTATAGACAAGATCTCCTCTATCGTTAATATCCACGTTGGTGATTTCACGCGTTGCTTGTACAAAGGTATCATCATAACCAGGAAGACCTACCGTAGCTACTCGCTGAACAAGCCCTACGTTGGCCAGGTTCTTAAATCCGACTCCGGCATTGGTCAAGGTAATCGGCTCTAAGCCTAGCGGGCTTATGTTGCTAAAAACTAAAGTATTGTTCTCTGTGTCCTTTATTTTAAGTCTATCCCCGCTTGTTTTGGGGTCAACTTTTAACAATGTGCCTCTATCAATATTTGAAATAAAAATCTCCTGACCCCCTTCATTCCCAATATTATATTTAGCTCCCACGCGATTAAATACAGACACCGGTCCTTGGGACGTCGCTGCCCACATTAAATTTCCTTGAACTCCTTGGACCTGCCAAGGATCGGAGGTGTTTTCTCCTCCCGTAGCAATAGGTTTGGCTTGTTTGGCATAGAAACCTGCGCCTAAATCTAAACCTGCCCCTTTGGGATTGTCATCTAAAATATTTTTGATATCCACCATTGAACCAATAATACTTGCTGGTTTCGACATTATGAAATCGAGGGTCTTCTTTTTTTGGTAATCTTCAATATCCTGCTTCTTTTTATCTGCGCTTGGCAAAGGAGCGAGGGCCTGGAATTGATACTGTCCCTTGTTCTGACCAAAGAACATCACATTGCCTTGACTATTAATAAAGGAAGAAACCTCTCCTGAATGAATGTCCTTAGGCTTTTCGGTTCCATACTGCGTATGCTGCATCAAATCCGCATTGGTCAAATCTATTCTTTGATTGATTCTCTTGCCGTCTTTATCAACAATGGAAATCCCCCCATTATTATCCGCAGACCAATATAATTGACCGCCATTATACGAAGGCAAAAGAGCTGTCGCCGCTGTTTGAGTGATTAGCTTTGCGTCGGTTTCCTTTTGATCAGAACCCTGCTCAGCCTTATCTATCAATCCGCCCCATCGTGTTCCCCTAGACCCAGGTAAAATTCCATTTTGATTATACCCGCCTCTGGTATAGGTCATCCACGGGACAATTTGTCCGGGAACACTATTGCCCTTTTTATCTTTAGTGGATGTATATTGATACCAGCCTCGAGGATCATTGACCTTCTCTCCTTCGTGAGCCAGAACAAATCTTTCTGGGGCAAGGACTGTTCCATTATTAATGGCCAACCCTCCGTCTGCACTTTCTATCTTATAAACGTTTGCCGCTACGCCGCTATCAACAATTCCTCTTTGTGGGTCCAAACCAAGCCCATGCGCTGAGGTTCCGCTATTAGAAACCATCGCTTCTTGGCCTAATTTATTCTTTAACGCATTCTCTTCCTCTGCCTTCTTGACAGGAGCAGGAGGATTCAAAGCTTCCAGGATCCTTCCATTAATAATCCCCGATGGAGAGATGACTACATTGTTGCTCCACGGCTTGTCGCTATTTCCAATACGGCCATTTATACGGGCATTGGTGACAATACCGTCTATCATTTCAAAAGTCATGGTTGATCGTCCCGAAAAGCTTCCATCAAAATTACGAACAATATTAAATTCTCCATATCTGTCTTCTGGAATGCCTTTAACCTTCGTTTCTCCATCCGCCTGTTTAACCACAACAAAAGGCACTCCATCTTTAAACTCTATCGCTCTGCCGCTGTCTACAACATCACTCTTGTTTATCATTTCACGAGAAGACTCATTATTATTTGCATTGACAGCGAGCATGTTCCAGCTTATAGGAGAAACCTCTGACCATGGAGAAAGATTAAAGGAGGACGTTAAAAACGGAATTGTTGATGAAGGCTTTGGGGCAGATGCTATTGGGAAAATGTCTAACAAGACAGCCTTCCCAATCCCGTCCTTGGTATCCTGTACAGGGACAATCTGCGCGATTCCTTCTGGCCCATTCTGGATAGTCAATCGTGATAAATACGCTTCGTTATGGTTTAAATTAACTTTATAACCATGCTCCGTTTTGGCTGTTAACGGATTGATATTTTCGACAAAGGCCTGGGCGTCAACCGAGGCCTTACTGTCTGGGCCTATTTTAAACACTCCCATTTCCATCGGATTCCTTGTAGGTTCTCCGCCCGCGGGATTGTCCATGGAGGCATTGTAATTATTTTGATACTCGGCGGCTTGATACTGCGCGTTATAAAGCCTGTTGAAATCTTCCGTCGCAACAACATTTCTTAATGTTTGATTTTCAGCCTTATTAAATTGTGTGTGTGAAGTAAGAAGAACATCGAATGTACCGTCTGCTTTAGGGAAGGTGTATTGCCCCGCGACAGGTGTTAAATCATCCCCTCTTTTATAGCTTTCGCTTGAACCAACCATTAGCTTGCCCGTGGAGTTCTTGATAAATACATTTAGAGGATTTAAAATGGCTGCATCCGGTTGGGCCTGTAAAAATCCATTGGACTGGCCCGTCGCTATTTCTTGTAAATAACTAAAGGTGTCCATCGCCACGTTATCAAGTGTGGTTCCCACTAAATCCGGTATCGTCCAATTTTTGTTGTGAGCAGTATTGCGTAAGATTCCAATCCCTGTGGCTGTCACTGACTCGTTAATCCCTGGGGTATACATCTCCGCTAATGATTGGTACTGAAGTTTATTCATTTTATTATTAATAAATGTCCCCGAGAATTCAAACCCTGCTCTGGAACCTTGAATGACCCCGGACATTGTAACGACCCCGCTTAGGTAATTATTAAGCGGTTTGCCCTTTTCATCCAAATACACTCCGTTGCTGTAACTAAAAGAAATTTCCTGGCCCTTGCCATTATCTCCACTGCCTGTCAAATAGTAATCTGTCTTGGATGGGGCCGCGGGAAAGACAAATCCCTTGTCATTGCTCCATGTTCCTCTGCCCGAAGCTTGGATGAGCACACCATAATTGTTGTAGTCTTTTTTCAAAACCTCTACGACATCCGAGCCAAACACATCTTTCATCTTTGTGTTGTTTTCTGGATTAGAAGTAAGGATCAGCTCAGAGTTAGGATTAGTAGGATCGCTTAATTTTGCCCATTTATTTTCCTTCAATTTCTCTACAACATCATCGGAAACCTGTTTCGAAGGAATAATTCTTTCTATGTCACTCAAAGTCCCTTCGTAGAGGTCGCTAGAGGTCATAACATTGTCACCAATTTTTGCTCCTATCCATGAACTTATCGTCCCGTCTGTGGAGATTCTATGTGATAAATAAGGAAGGGGCAGTCCCGCGTACTGCCAAATGCTTTTGGTAAAATTATTGGTCTTTGCCAAGATGCCGAAGAAATTTAAGACGACATCCGTGCTCGCTTGCTGCATATTCTGGGCAACCGTAGAGGCTGGAGTCAAGCCATGGTAGAGAAGTCCTTCGGTTTCTGCTTCCTGAAAATATTGGGCCCTTAACGTCTCGTTAGAAACTTTTTGAGGAGCTCCGATATAATCAGCAACAAGCAAACCTCCCGGAGCGCTAGCAGCTCCAGTAGGTTTACCGGTGATTTTATTGTTAGCGTCAACCATTTGTTCCCATAGATGGTCTTTGATAATGGTGTTTTGGACTGTATATGTATTTTCATCTCCCAGAACATTCATATACGCATCAAAATTATTGACCCCGCCAAAACTTCCTGTTTTCATAAATTCTGCCAAATAATTTCCGCCACCAAAATAATTGGCCATGTTGCTCATATCTACATACAGCGCGGTGCGAACGTCTTGACCATAGTGTTCTTGTCCATAATATCCGTTTTGGGTACTGAGACTTTTTAGCTGCCCCGTCTTAAGATCAGGAGCGTCCCAGTTGTTGCCATCTGTTAAAGCTAATAGATTAGCCGTTAAATATGCTTCCGGATAAAAATTTGAGGCCCTAAACGCGGCCAAATTGCTTTCATAGTCACGCTGCTCTGCAGCCGTAGCATTATTTCCCGGTTTCTTGCCGATAACTGCGTCTTCCATCACCCCATTGCCAATAGATATGGCTGCTCGAATAGCTCCATTTAAAACCCACTTAAAAGGTGATTTGCCCCCTGACCAGCTATCACTGCTAAATTTGTTTTGCGCCGCTCCTTGAATAAACTGACTAGTAGCTGCTCCTAATCCTTGAGAAAAATTATCATCCGCATGAATGCCTGCCTGCGCACCTGCTAAACGGAATCCCATGCCTCCTATTTGACCCACGACATAAGGAATTTGCTGCTGAAAAAATCCTGCGCTAGGCGCTGGATTTGATTGTATAAATTTAGCCACTCCATCATTATAGGCTTGGACATATTGATCCTTACTCAGGATGCCTATTTCCTCTTGCTTGAAATACGCCGCCATATTCCCTGCTTCTTGGGTCTTGCTCGTGTAATCAACAGCTGCGGATGGTGAAACCCATCCGAACAAATTCTTCATTAAAGATTGGTTTGTGTTTTCTCCCAGCATCTTACCAAAACTCAAGTTGTTAAATTTATTGTCCGCGGTGATTAATTGTCCGCCGATTGTATTTTTATTAGGGTTATATGTTTGTCCCATGGCACGGTCCGCCCCATACGCAAAAAGGTCCATGGTCAAATTCCCACCTATAGAGGAAGCCACATTGGTCAAGGTTTCTTGCAAAATCAAACTAGTATCACTGCAGGTGGTTGTGCTGGAAGATTGACAAAAGGCATTGTTAACAGCCTTGGCAATTTCTAACTTGGCAATGCCTCCAACCACCCCGATAGTAAAACCCTTGATGAAGTTAATGCCTGTTGCTTTGATGACACTTCCCGTCGAAATTGAACCATATTTTGCTCCTGCAGAAAAAGACCCATTCCCTGGTTCTAAAGAAGAGGCTAGATTACTGACTCCCTCATTATAATTCTGTTGAATTTGTTGTGAGCTTAGAACACCTGCTCTCTGAGGAGTTATGTTGCTATCAAACTTTTGCGCGTTATTTAAAGCTTCTGCCTGAGTTCTTCCTGGTGCCCATGCATATTCTCCCGAAAGACCTGATTCATCCGCCCCTGCCAGCATAGATGACTGGGCGCTGCTTTGAAGTTGGGCTGAAACCGCCGCCGAATTTCCAGCATTTAGAACTGCGCTGGCCACCGAAGGATTAACACCCGCCATCGACGGTGCTTGGGCAGGGGTAATGTGCCCTGTTGCTCCATTTGCTTGATACCACGTATCCGCATTTTGATAGGCCTCAACGGGATTCCCCGATGGGGGATATGCGGCTTCTCCCGGACTGCCTGATTCATCTGCTCCCGCTAACATCGATGCCTTAAGGCTGCTTTGAAACTGAGTATCTGCACTCGCTTGCTGTTGTTTCAACTGTTGGTTTATTTTATCTTGGGCCACAGGACCGGCATCTACAAGGGCGCTGGCTCCTGCCACCAATCCGACGGAAAGTCCTGTACTTAAAATAAACCCTTCATCCCGATTACAGACGCCTTTCATTTCACAAACAGTGCTTATCGAGCCTGCCAATTGGCTTGCGGCAACACCTAATATGTTTTTGTTCACAGCTCCCATGTTCACAGAACCGTCTGGATTGGTAGGAATTATTGTCGTAAAAGAGCTTGCAAATCTGCTAGAAAAAGTGGTGGAATCAACAAGCTTCTGCTGAGCACTAATCATATCCTCGCCGCTTCCGCCATTTTTTGCAACATTTTGACCAACTTGATATGTTTGTTTGGCAGTTTCTACGTCTGAGTGGGACCACTTAGAATTGGGATTGTTTTTATAATCATTTTCCATCTCCTCTAGTTTGGCTTTCTGGGCATCACCAATCTGCTGCTGTTCGCTTTTAGTAGGAACATTGGTACTATTTGAATTGTCAGGATTACTTAAATTATCCGGCTGTTGGGAAGAATCTGGAGCGTTTGCTGGATTGTCTGACGGGGACAAGTTAGACATATTCCCAGTGTTCAGATCACCTGGTTCATACCCCATGGCTGGAACATCTCCTGTGTTAACACCGCTTGGATCATTTACCTCAAGCCCTTGGGCTGGGACATCCCCAGTGTTAACACTTGTTGGATCCATATTGCTTGGGCCCAGATTAGCTGGAGTATTAAACTCCACAGGATCAGAAACCATAGATGGGACATCCCCGGTATTAACACTACTTGGATCCATATTGCTTAGGCCCACATTAGCTGGCGGACTAAAATCCTCAGGCCCAGAACCCGTGGCTGGAACGTCACCAGTATTAACACCGCTTGGATCGCCACCGCCTGAATCAATAACACCAGTGCCCGAATCAGTAATGGCCTGCCCTCCGTCTGCTCCTCCAGAACCTGCGGCCGCACCTATTGCTGACATCCCCACATAAATAGCAATCGATATCCCCATCTGCGCCCACTGTCCCTTGGATGCGTCAATGGCAACAGTCGCGACCAGCCCGCATATAGGACAAATGGCTGAAAGAATTGTTAGCCCTGCCTGTGTCAAAACATCCGAAAGCTGGACCAATCCAGGTAAATTGCCTGAAAGGTCGCGCCATTTATCCCCCCAAATGAAGGCTTGGATGTTGTCAGAGACTATCTGATAATCTAACTCCCCAGGAACCTTTGCATACGCAAATCCATTTAATTGCTTTTCAAAATCCGCTCGGTTTAAAATCTGGGGATGTCCTAAATCATCTACAAAAACTTTCTGCGATGTTACCTTCTTAACGGTAACAAAATGTTCTCCGTATAAAGCGGCAATGAAAGGAGTCGCAAGTTTCAATTCATCCTTAGGATCTACCTTGAGGGCTTTGTAATCTAAGCCCAGCGCCCCGCCGACTTTATTAATAGAAAACAAGGTTGTTTTTAATTTTTTGTCTCCAACCTTGATAATATTAGCCATTAAATCCACTGAAATAGTCAAAACAGAAATTTCTTCTAAGGAACGATTAATCCCTTGTTGAGAGAGCAATTCTTGCAGCGAATAAACCCCGCAGTTAAACACATTAAGATCTTTTTTCGATAGCCATTTAACAATGTCCTTCACATTAGTTTTGTTAAAAGAAGCGCGTGTGTCAATGGTAAGTGTTTTATGGTCTTTAACCTTTGTAGATTCTTGAGGATTGTCCAAATTCAGCTGCACTCTTAAATGCTCTTTGTTTTGAATTTGGTTGAGTAAATATTCAACCGATCCCGCCACCTGTGACTGTGGTAATACCTTTGGCATACCCTCTTCAACCATTGGCGCCTGAACCATAGGAAGGTTCTTATACAAAACAGCAGGATTATAGCCAAAAGCCCAGCTAATCTGGTCTGGAACAAACACAACTAAAATGATAATAGCAACTGTTTTCATCCATTGCTTAAAATTGCTGACAAAGGGCGTTTTATCAGCTTTTGGTACTTGAATCAGGTTGGGATCAATTTCTGGTGCGGGATTTGATGTAAGTTGTTCTGAGGAAATGGTTTCTGAAGTTGACAAGAGAGAAGCACCGCTCTTATCTATATTTTCTAATATAAAAGAAGAGTTTTTTTCAGCTTGTAAATCCCCTTCAAGGGAATCTTGCTTGTTAAAATCTTCGTTTTTATTCATTTAGTTTGTCTGTCAAGCTTTAATTTTATGTCGATTTATCTCGACGACGTCGCCCCGTACAAACAAAGTATAACATATTATATGCAAATGGCAAATTTCTCCAAACTTTTTTTAGAATTTATGTGTAGCATTTGCAACAACTTACGTCTCTATTTAAATAATAATTACTAAATATAAAAAATTCCGCTTTTTTGGTTCAAAAATAACTAAAAATTAACCTTTGAAGCTTTAATTGAGGTTATATTAATTCGATCCTTAGCATCAGTAGGACTTAATTTTCTTTTGTGTCAAAAGACCCTATTTCTTCGACTTCGCAATGTTGTGTCATCGCGAGTTGAGTCCGAAGGACGAAACGAAGCGATCTTTTTAAATTGGGATTGCTTCAATCACCCCTAGACTCCTCTGCCCTGGTGGTCAGGCCAGGGTAAACGCTGGGACGCTTTCCAGCGCTAAGCAGTCCATTAATCCAGAGATCTTTTGGGCTCAAATTACATTCTTTCTGAATTGGAGGCTTCGAATCTTCAATGAAAAATCTAAGAAGATTTTAATCTTCAACTATGGATTTGGAACAATCCGATAGAAATATCGATATAATTTTGCCTAAAACTCTAAACCAGGAGCAATCTTATCCAGTCTGGAATATATTGCAGCGTTTCCAGTCTGGAATCAATTATGTTTGTTTTATTTGAAAAGGAAAAAGGAAAGAAATGCCGCTTTTAATAGAAGATTTTTCCTTTAAAAGAATGTGTTCTTTTAAATGCCAGGGTAAAACAATAAAAATATCCGGCTTTGCTTTTTTTGCCTCTTTTTCAGAAATAATGGGAATCTTTGATCCTGGAGAAAATCGCCCCCATTTGTCACTATTAATTTCAGCAATAAACATGATCTCTTTGGATGAAAACTGACAAAACTGTAATAAAACGTTCCCCTTAGTAGAGGCGCCATAAACTGCTACTTTTAGCCCTTGAGCAGATAAACCACGTACCATTTTGAAAAATAATTCTTTGTGCTCAAAGGCCCTTTTAGTGAAGTTTTGAAATGGAGCCAAGGTATCGAGTCTTAATTTTTTTTCATTTTCAAGTAGTTGATTGATTCCTGCCTTTGCTTCTACTAAAGAGGATTCTTTTTTTGCTAAAATTAGGCTTAAGCTACCTCCGTTGACTTGATTTAGGCGGCAATCCACAATTTTAAATCCTACCATTTCGGTCAATTTCTTTATCTGTTTCAAACCATAGTACGCCACGTGTTCATGACAAATTGCGTCATAAGCTCCATTTTTAAGCATACACGGCAGGTAGCCTTGTTCTAACAAGAACAGCCCATCATCACAAAGCACATCTTTAATGTCTGAAAAAAATCTGACAGGGTCATGGCAGTCATAAAAAACCGCAAAAGCACTTATAACCTTAACTTTTTTATTGCCCAAAGAAGCCTTTAAAGATTCTTTGGAAAAAAACTCTGAAATGGTGATAATTTCTTTGTGATAATACTTTTTAAACTTACCGGCCAGAGGATCAACTCCAATCAAATTTAATTTCTGACCGCAAAAGAAACCTAAAAAAGTGCCGTCATTGCTTCCTATGTCCACAATCGTATCTGTTGGTTTTAGTTGAACGAATCTGTTCAAATTTTCCGCCAAGTCCTGTAAGTGTCTTTGCATGGTTCCATTAAGGCCCGAACGATACCCGTAACTTTCGCCAAACAAAATATCAGGATTAAACGAGTGTCTTAGCTGTACCAATCCACAAGCTTTTCTTTTATCACCAAAACACTTTACAAGTTCTAACGGACCACGCGGGACAAATTCAGTTGACGTTTTTGGAAAAACACCGGTTAGGGCCATGTTCCCCAGATTACAAACTGGCTCAAGATGGGAGTTGCCACATAGACGACATTGTTCTATACGCTGGGTGATCACGATATTTTTCCTTGACCTGCAAGGGCCAAGGTTTCTTTGGAGTATTGAAAAAACTTTCTTAACAAATGTCCGCTGCCATGACCCGTTGGTCTCTGCCCACAGATAGCGGGGAGTTCTAAAATTTTAGCCTTATTCTTCTGTAGATAATACAACAAACGTATGCCGTAATCACCAAATCCATAAAAAATATTGTTCTCTAAAACTTTATTAAGCGCCTCGCGATTAATTATAAAATATCCAAAGAGGTGATCTGTCATTTTACTACCTGTCATGTGGCGGATAACCCAATTGAATACTCTGCTGCACACACCTCGCCAAGCAGGAGACATTTTTCCACCTTTAAGGAACCTCGACGCGGAAACGCAGTCGTATCCGCTTGCTAAACCCACCATCTTTCTTAAATCTCTTGGGTCATGATTAAAATCGGAATCCATTATGACAATGACCTTGGATTGAGAATAGGTAATACCTTGAAGAATAGCTGGCGCATAGCCGTGATCTTTTGTACGGACAAACACTTGCACCGCGGGCAGCCTCGCCTCTGCTACGACTTGGGCCGTCCCGTCAGGACTTTGGTCATCCATGACAAGTATTTCATACCGATACTCCTTAAGCTCATTAACAATAGCATTAATAAGGGGAAGGATATTTTCTCGTTCGTTATACGTGGGCAAGATTACACTGACTTGAGGTGTCATCGTATTTTGCGAATTTCTTTTAAATGCTCGCAGATATATTTGATTTGCTTCTTCTCAAGAGAAGGGAAAGACGGCAAGATTAAAACTTCTTTTGATATTCGTTGTGCAACAGGTAATACCGGGGCCTGATAAAAGGGCATCGTGCTTGCAGGGTAAAATCCGGTCCTGGTTTCAATGCCTTGCTTTAAAAGATATTCGATGACCTTTTCTCTGGGACAGCCAAACACTTTAGCATCAAGCCTAATGCCCGTGGCCCACACCACAGGGCTGATCTCTTTGTTAAAAATCTGAAACAGAATACCTTTTTGATTTTCCAAATAATACCGATAGAGAGCGTGGATTCTTTTTTTTGCTTCGATGATTTTATTTAACTTCTTAAGTTGGGCAATCCCTATAGCTGCTTGTATGTTGGTCAGCCTAAAATTGTGGCCTATGCTTTCGTGCCAGTAATGTCTTTTGGGAGACATTCCATGGTTGCGAATAATTCTCATCTTGTCCTGCAATTTCTTATCAGCGGTCAACACGCAGCCTCCTTCGCCCATCGCAATGGTCTTGGTTGCTTGAAAACTAAAACAGCCGATGCTTCCCAGTGTCCCTGCTAGTTGTTTGCGATAGAGCGAAAAAACTGATTCTGCCGCGTCTTCTATCACATACAGCTTATGCCTTTTCGCTAACTTGTTAATTAATGACATGTCGCATACATTTCCATAGGGATGGACGACGATGATGGCTTTTGTTTGTGTTGAGATTTTTTGTCTTATACAATCAACATCCATACACCAGGTTTGGGGGTCTATATCCGCGTATACGACCTTGGCCCCTAGGCTTAAAACCATGTTGGCGGCTGCCATAAAAGCAAACCCGGAGACAATGACCTCGTCTTTGGGCTTAATGTCTATAGCCAAAAGAGACAGTAGAAGAGCGCTGGTCCCATTGCTCGTGGTAATACAAAACTCTTTATTATGAAGCTTAGAAAATTCCTTTTCAAAACCTTTCACATAAGGACCATCGGAAATCCAAGTCGATAAAAGAGCGTCTTTAACCAAACGCTGTTCCAGTTTTCCCAAAAAAGGTTTAGCCCAAGGAATTTTAATGCGCGTGGGGCTCATAGATTCCGACACAATAGCGTTCTGTAATCTTTTTATATTGATAACCATGCTGGTCCATCAGTTTGGAGAATTCTAAATGGGTAAACCAGGTAACCGGAACATAATAATCTGTGGCGCATAAATAATTAACGACTTTCTGGTAAAAAGAGTTTTCCTCGCGCGTCTGCGGCAAAACATCCTCTACAATCACCACGCGTCTGGCTATCTTTTTAAAATATTCTAGCAGTTCATGGACGGAAGTCTTGCGAAATTGAGACAAAGAAATAATCATTGCCAGGACATCTGTGCACGGAATATCGTTAGGCATGGCCTCGTGAAGATTACAACAGACGTAGCTAATGTTTCTTTCTTGGAGTATTTTACAGAATTGAGGACTGCTCTCTATTGCTGTGTACGTGCAATTCTTTGAAAGGAATTTCTTAAAATCTCCCGCAGCGGAACACACATCAATGACGCTTTGATTAGGAGGGATATAACGAGCAGCGATTTTATAACGAAGATTATACGCGAACCCTAATTTAATAAACGAACAAAAATCATAGACCTGTTTACTACGATAGTGCAGCCCTTTAAGTGAAATCATGATTTTAGTTTAAACTGACTCTTAACAGAAGGACGTGTGAAGAAATAGATAAATATCCCCCAAAAAATAATGTCTAGGGCGCAGTGGGCCACAGAAGAAACCATCGCCAAGGAAGAGAATTTTATCGTGGGCAATCCTAAAAGTGACAAAAGAATCCCGTAATGTTTATCCAAATAAGCTGTGTGAATTTTAAAAGCTTCATAAGGATGTTTCCAATAAATGGTCGCCGTTGTAAAACATCCCAGAACTATTCCCATTTTTCTAGCTATGTCCTTTTGAGCCAGAAGACCTGTTCCAATAAGAATGCCTACGATCCTCTGGAACCAAGAAAACGCATATCTAGCTTCAATCAACCATGGCGGCAAGTAACTATAATAAAGTACATAGATCTGAACATCGTCCACCAATTTTTGCATATGAATGATGGAGCTTACAATGATCAGAATTCCAAAAATAGTAACGCCTTTGGACCTGGGAGGATATTTGTTCATAGGGTTATCTTAGAAGAAATATACCTTTAGCCGTGCGGGCTCTAGTTTAATGTCCTAAATTGTGTAACGGATTGTTGTGGAAGAAATCCAAGAATACTGGTCCCGCCACCAAAATCGCTACTACTGGGAATATACAAAACAATAGAGGGATTAACATTTTAAGGGGAGCTTTAAGGGCCATGGCCTCTCCTCGGCGAAAGCGTGTTTCGCGCATGTCTTCCGAAAGAATATTAAGCGCTTCAGAGACAGAAGTCCCCATGCGATCTGCCTGTATCAAGGTGCGTGAAAATGTGGATAAATCTGGCAACTCATACTTATGGGCCATATCACGTAGCGCATCTCGTCGGGGCTTACCCACATTGATTTCCTGCATCATATTCCTTAATTCTTGGGTCACAACTGACGGTCTGGATTTCTCAACGACATACTTTAAAGCCATCATAAAATCCAATCCCGCATTCACGCAAAGGCCTAAAAGATCAACCGTATCGGGGAGCTCTTTTAAAATAGATTCTTTAATTCTCCTGACGCTGCTCTTAAGATATATTTCAGGAACAATATATCCCCCTGCCATGGCCATCAAAATACTAAAAGGTAAAAAAGCTGGGTCTGGATTTAATTTTATGGCCCCCCAAACAAATACCACCATAAAGATCTGTTTGATAAGAAAGAATTCTTCGACGGAGATTTTCGTTTGACTCAACATCAGGTCTCTAAAAACTCTCTGCCCTAAATTAGATTTGGTAAGGGGCTTGTTAAAAACTGCTATCTTACGTATCCCGCTAAAAAGAATCGTTAGCGGACCTTTTTTCTCTTCTTTAGGAGGATCGAAAACTTGATCCAGCGGTTTATCTAGTTTTAGGGTTGGCCTGATGTCAAACGGAACAAACCCTAGAATAAAAGCAAAAACTGCTAAAAAAGCTAAAAGCAAAGGTAGAATTAACATGTTGACCGCTTTCTTTAAAAGTCCTTAAATCGGCTGATTTTCCAAATAAAAAACGCGCCCAAAATCCACAGCACTGCGCAGACCATCAATAACGTTTTCCCTTCGGGAATTCGAAACATGACATCAAAAAACTTAGGATTAGATGCTGATACCCCAAACACAAAGAATACCGGTAACCCTGTCATAACAATGGCCTGGATTTTTCCTTGAATAGTCAAGGTCTGTAAATTTTGTTCGATTTTCTTACGTTCACGAATGGTTCCCACAATCCGAGAAAAAATGACTGGTAGGTTGCCTCCTGTTTCTCTGGCCAACAAAATCGCCGTGATCATTTGCTGCAACGCTACCGACGGCATACGGCTATATAGCCGGTTTAAGCTTTCTTCCAAAGAGACACCCATTTTATTTTCACCTAAAACAATGCCGAACTCAGCTTTAAGAGGATTGGGCATTTCATCCACAACGGACTCCACCGCCTGCACAAGGGAAAGCCCTCCCCTAAATGAACTCGACATAATCATCAATGCGTCGATAAGTTGATCATTAAACCTTGCTTTTCTTCTGTTAATAAGACTGCCGACATAGGCCCTGGGAACAATAATCCCTATAACTATTCCTGCCACCACTCCCGCTAATCGCAGGACTTCAGGGAAGACAAAATATCCCCCCACTGCTAAAACTATTGGCAAAATAATAGTTAAGTTGTGCGCCCGCTGTATTTCCGTGTCTTGCAAATAAAGATCTGCTTTGGATATAAGCTTTTGGGCCTGCTGCTCATTGACGGCAAGAGCCCCTTGGGCCAAAATCGGGGAGATGGCATAAACAAGTATTCCTATAGAACAAAATATTAAAAACAAAATAACAGTAATCATAAAATTTGCCTTTTATTGTTATTGGTTGCAATAGCTGCCGTTGCTGCACTGTACTTTAATGGCATCTTCACAGTTTAAACAATTAATATCTTCCGGATTGCATTGCGGGCATCCATTGGGACCCATAACTTTCGCGTAATAACAATCCTCATCGTAAAATGGTCCCATGTTGGGATTTCCAGCGGAATCATAATTGATGACGTCCTGCCTGCAAACCGTTGTTCGTCTAGGATTATATTGTCGCCCAAAAGCAAACGAATCTCCAGAAGATTTATATTTTGAGGAAACTCCCCGGATGATGGGATCCTTCATCATAAAAATAGTTGAAATGACGATAACTGACAGAACAATATATTCGATCACGCTAGATCCGAGACATCCCCATCGTAAATTTTTCTTTCTTTGAACCTTGCCTTTGTAATTTAGAGAATTTCGAAACATAATTCTTTCTAATAGGTATCGGTATCAGTAATAGTGTTGTCATACGGGGAAGCTTTCTTAAATCTAGCGTCAGCATCAGAAGCGCTATAAAATTTAATACGCTCATGATACGGCTGAGTGCTCGGCACCATAAAATTCGCGCCACTAGCAGATTTTACCCCACTACTTAACAAATAATCGACAACGCTAAAACACTGCAATGATTCTTTCTGGGTCTGTGCAATTTCCGCGTTTTTTGCATTCTGTGCACATCTAGCCTGGTTTGTGCTTTGACATACTGTAGACCAGTAATTAACCATATAACTATTTCTAGCAACGTTTTGACAACAACTAGTGAAGTAATCTGTTGCTAAACAATCTTTGATGCTAGCATCAGAATAACTCGTTGGAGAAAGGGAACTGCATCCCCCTACATATCCTTGGGGATTTGGAACGGTCATTCTTGGATCAATATCAAGCATAAATGCTCCTTGGTAAAGCTGGGCCTCGCTTGCTGGATTTGTCGGGTCAGTTGGATCAACTTTTAACGCAGGGTCATACGGTTTGTTGTCTGTTAATAACGCTGTTTTTGTATCTTGAGAAATCCCTATCCCTTTTCCAAATGGCATTAGAACGGTTGGAGTGGCGCCGGTACCGTCAGCAATACAATATTTTTGTATAGCGTTTCTAGGCCCATCTCCGGATAATTGAACCTCGTTTAAAACCGTTTTAACGTCTAGAATTTGCTGGGGCGTTTCTCCAGTCCAAGAAATTGGTTGATATCCAGCGCGTTGATTGCCAAAATTAAACCTCCAAATAGTCTGGCCGTTAGCAAAACTGGCTAACCCTCCCGTAGTTTCTTCATCCCACCGAGTGGCCCTGGCCCAAACATCATCATGTCCATATCGATATTCATAACAACTATAGATGTCCCCTCCCATCCACGCATTCTCAGGAGCCAGGCCCCATTCTTGACTTGTATGGATTTCAGGTAAATTTTTGGGCTGTAAAATTTCCATGCGTGCCAAATGCCACATTCCCGTTTGTTTAGTATTGTTGGCCATACGCGTTTTCAAATCTTTCCACCCATAAATGGCGAAGCCGGGCAATCTTTTTATTGAAAGAGTTTGACTAAGGCGAGCCGTCATTAAAGCGTCTGCGGGACCGTCTTTAGCTAGAAAATTTCCAAAATCATTGGCCCCTTCCTGAAATAAAGCTATCGCCGCTTTGGCCTTTGAAAGCAAACCATTTAAGAAATTATATCTTTGGTTTACGGCATCTTTTAAAATAGTGTTCTCTTGAACCCACTGTTGTATTAACGGATAGGTAGTCGCGTCTGTCGGGTAAACCTGTGTGCAAAAACCATTGATACAAGCATTGGTCGTTACCACAGAGTCCTTTACACTAGTACATTCCGCGTCTGTACCGCAAGCCGTTGATGTTTTAGAAGTATCTACAACGTTTAAAGGTAGGGCTGTAAAGAACGCATTTGAGAAGTTTTTCCCTATATGAATAATGTTTTCACACTCTGCCGGCATATTAGGGTAGTGAACTGTCGCCACTCCATTGGTTGTAGTTGTCCAGGTCGAAGGAAAGACTTTCTGGCAAGCATCTAGTTGGGAATCATAAACGGCATTATTTGAAAGGCATTGGGTAATATCCGCTAATGTGCCTGTGCACAAATCCGTTGCGGGATTCCCATAGGACTGTTCAAGCCAGCCTGGTTTTGCCGTTGGATCACTAGGGTATTTTGGATTGCTCAATAAATTGGCCCAATTCGTTAAGTCATTGATCCATTGAATCATGCGTCCTTGATACTGGGGATTACATGTTGCTGCATTCGCAGCGTAGGTATATATTTTATTCCCACTGGCATCCACGGTGGTCACCATTAGGTTCTTGGCAAGAATATCTACAGGATTAGTTGATGTATTGTAATCCACTCCTTTGCAACTGCTATTGCAGGCAGTTTTACAAGCATCGTTTATATCAGGGGAAGGACATCCTGATTGACAAGCCGCCACAGCGTTTGTGCAAGCATCCACTGTACACTGGGGCGCTATATATTGGGAGGCCTGAGAATACCATTGATTTAGTCCGCTCAACAAAGAAGCAGAGCTCAGAGACTGTAGATAATTATTAAATTTAATGAATCTTGATAGTTGATAGACAAAATCGTCTAATCTGTCCTGAGGCCAAAGATTAGGGTCAGATTTTGAGTCAGTACACGCTTTAGTCGTGCCGTCAGTATTATACATGTACTCACATTGAGAATAGGGCCAATGTTTTGGTGGATTTAATGTATCGATTTGTATCTTCATTTTTTTTAAAGAGACCAGCTCATTTTGATACGCAGCGTGGTCCACTGACCCAGAACAATATTGATCTGCCCCTCTCTTCCAGAAAAATCCATTCGAAGAAGATTCATATTCAGCGCAATCATTGGAATTGGCTTTATAATTCTTCATCACATCGCTGGAAGATGCTGATGTATCAATCATCAGAGAATCTAAATTCGCTTCTTTCAAACCTGCTGTGGGAACAAGTGTTCCAAAGGCCCGACCATTACCAAGGGTCGCCATTTGCTGCAGCATCGGGAAAACTACCCCTGTTGCATTTTCTGCTTTATACGCTGGCTCTAAAGAACCATTGGCCGTCCATGAGCATCCTGTTGTGCTCAAACAAGAACTATTATCCAGAATAGCCGCACATGCGCTCGTCGGTCCGCAAACCCCAGAGTCCTTTCCTATTTCATCATCATGCCCCAACCGGAAACGAAATGAATTTTGTTGATCTTCAAAATCTGATATGGCGGGAGGAAGCTCTAAAGAGTCATCATATAATAAATAATACGGGGCCCCATTAAGGGGAGGACAGGTGCTGCCGCTACAACTATTCTTGCATTCAGAAGGCACGTATTGAATTGAAGGAGAGACCCCTGCTCCATAACCCCATCCTATCCCCACATTTGTTTGCACTCCTCCTAAAGGACGGGCTGATATCCCTGTACATTGTGCATCACATTGGGGCGCGCTATTATTCTTAATGCCCGAACAAAAACCTTTTCCGCCGCAACTGCAGGCACCTGAAGCCCCCATGGAACAAGTCCCATTACAAGTGGTTCCTGTGCCACTACAAAAAGTTGCGCCACAAAAAGGAGAAAATCCTAAACCGCTTGGTGCGTCAGACGTTGAGCTATAAGGTTTTGTAATAAGATTATTTAGAGCTTGCCGAAAAGCCTCATAAGCAGCGTTATCCGGAGGGTTAATAAGCTTTAATCGTTCCGTATAAAAAAATGAAAAGCGACCAATGCTGTCATTGGCCGTACCCAAGGATGAAAAACCCCATTTACCATTGCCATCAATATCAAAACGGTCAGGAATATTCACCGAATCCGTGGCTACCTGCTGAATTGTTGAACTAATCCCCATCTCTCGAAATTGGTCAATGACCTGCATGTTTTGCTGTAACTTGTTCCACATGTCGAATTGTTCGGGACGGGTAACCGTGTAATCAATAATTATAGACGCAATCATCCAGGCTATGGCCAAAACGGCAAGAAATGAGGTTGTTCCCCATGTAAGGATCGTAATAACAATAACGATGATAACAACTATAATTTTGACAAAAAGATATGTTGGTTCACAATGCTTCAGGTTTCCCCCATTATATTGTATATCATCTGCCCATGCTTGGTTTTGGAGCAAGTTTTCCTGCATTTGTCTTTCCCCATAACTGGCAAATATTGACCCCATTTGAGAAGCCGCGCTTGTGACTGCCATCCAGGTAGAGGCTTTAGTGTCCGCCACCCGTCCCCAATTAAGCTCAATAGAATAAAAAACAAGGGCCGTGGTAAGAACCATAATCATTATTAAGGCGGTCTGTCCCTTATTCTTATTCAGTATCGAGAGTGTTTTGGGAGATTCTTTCATTTTTAAATAACTCCTCTTTTTAAAAACCTCTTGTAAAAGCATTCAATCTAGGCGTTCTAGGTATATTCGTATCGCTCCCATTAGTCACAACCGCCAAAGAATTTCTTTGTATATACGCTTGTTGAGCATAGTCCATGCCCACCCATTGAAAAACCTTGATCAGTCCATAAATTAAAAGCGCCGTGACCACCATGGCAAAGGTAAATTCTATGGTTGACTGGGCTTTTTTAAATTTATCATGGTTTATCATTTCGCTATATCCTCAAATTTCTGTGTCACGTCTGTAAACCATTTTCGTGTAGTCTTTTCTCCCAACAATGTTCTTATATAAAGAATACGCGTGGAAGGACTGTAACAAGTTTTTGTGAAATTATCCCCCATGCAATCGTCAGAACAGGCCTGTACTGGATTGGGCTCATTGTTCTGATCTTTGAGCGTAGCTGGGACGGAATACCTTCCGTCTTTATGGATGATACAAAATCTCTGCGTATTGTTGCTAAGCTGGAACATTCTTGAAATTAAGTCCACATGGTCTTTACTGCTTATGCTTCTGACAACCTTATGCGTTTCAGGGTTATATAATTTCCCTTCTTTAATTTGTAGGTATGTGTTCGGTCTGACCCAGCTATAAATTCCCATGTCTTGTTTAATGCCGGGAGCAAGGTTGGGTGAAGATTTGATATCATATCCTGCATCAATATCCCCCATCTGACTATCCAAGATAACCACTCCTTCTATGTTGTCATCCTTTGAGGGAGATGTCGTGAATCCTAAACTCGAAGCTATATTCTTAGCCGTCGTGGCGTCATTATTTAATAGCATCTGCGCGACTGACAACAGATGGATTCTGTGATTTAATTGGTCCTGCATATTAAAATTGATTACATAATCCGCTAAACTCCCATTGTTTAACTGATTCATCAATGACGCATGGTCTTTTTGACTAACGGCATAAAGTGTTTGCTCTCTTGTGCTCCCTAAAAAGTCCATTTGAGGATAATTGTGCGAGCTAAAATCAATATTAGATCCAATCCCTTCGACGAACTGCCATTGATACGCGATGCTCTTACAAAGATTGCTCGCCGTCCCAGAACATTTACTTGTTCCCGCGCACCCAATAACATCATCATCACACATACTTTGGTTCTTAGCATATGTCAATCCTGTGGTGTCCCAATCATTGCGTAAAAGATCAAATGTGAAATTCTTACCCGAAGAATTAAAATCAGCAGTGCCATTAACGACTTGACTATAGAATGTCGGATGGCCATTACTCCATTCAGCTTTTTGACGCAGACATCTAATATATTCCGGTCCCGTTGCGTTATTGGCCAGAGAGCCTGTTGCTAAATTAAGAGGTTGATCAATATAATCAGGGGGACAAGCATCTTCAGGATGATAAATGACTCTAAACACATACGAAGCTGTTGTCAGTGGAAAATGCTGTCCATTAACGTAAAGATCCATAATCGGCAGATTATTTTGGACTTCTCCGAAATCTACTGGATATTCTAATCGATTACTAAAAGAAGCCGAACCGCTGGCTACGAAGGGTGTTCGATCAATGGTATCAAATTTATTAAGATCTGGGGATAACCTGTCTTCTATAAAAAACACATTCGCAAAATTATGCGAATTGTTTGGGCTTGTGGGATCCATCGATCCTTCATAGCTCTTTGAAAGAGCTAATTTCATGGCCTTAATTTGATGGCTTTGAACTTGAGCTGTATTCATATGTGAACGCAAAATATTTCCTATTAAAAAAATTAAAATAGCTCCAAAAATGGCAAGTTCAACCATGGCCTGCCCTGAGCAATGTTGAAGGACCCCAGATCCACATCGAAATCGTTTAAAATTCATATTTTTCATAGCTACGAACTCGTGTTAAAAACCAGCGTACCTACCGTTGTTTGATCGGCTTTACTCTCCACCGAGTTTGTCGAATCTACTCTGACCGTCGAATAACTCCCATTATTGTCCGGCACAGTAAACACATAGGTATTTGAACTGCTGTTGGTTGAATAATTAACGAATGAATTAGCCGTGCGAGGATCGTATTGATCTCCAAATTCATCCACGGAAGACTTCCAACGCCCTTGAATACCGCGCTTAACATACATTTGCATGGTTATAAATACCGCCACAATAATGATCATAAGCAAAGAATATTCCAAAAAGCTTTGGCCTTGAGGCCCTCTGCTAAAGATATTCATTATTCCTATTTTTTTGCTATTGACCATGCGTTACCTCTAATTCACATTTGCGCCGCTCGGCGATGGTGTTAGGCTTTCATTCGTAAAACTATTGGTCACCTGTTCCGTGAAATCGCCAGTTTGGGTCGTGATCATCCCAAATCTCTGAGTTAACCCTTGCTCATGTCCCTGCCAGGTATTTGTCGTCGAATTCACTAAAAATCCCTGCTGTGCTTGCATGGTAAAATCTTGGTCAGAATTGGCCTGATTGCCTAGTTGATCCGCTGTGACTTTAACAACGCTTTGAATGCCTCGTTTAAAATCTGTCCCCATGTAAATCAAGGCCATCATAACCACTCCCGTTAACAGAAGATACTCTATAAGCGTTTGACCCTGTTGAGACATTTACTTATTCCCCAACACTTTATCATTCTCGGCCATGAAGGGCGCGAGTTGATTGCTATAAGAAGTCACGTTGCTCTTGGCTTCAGCATGCGCGATAAAAATTCCTTCACTGCCGACCCCTGCCCCCTCAAGTCCTTTATGGCTTGTCTTATTTGAAATCGTATCTGAGGTGGCTTGGGCATAATAGGGTTCATATTGGAGCCCTATGGAGCTGTTTCCCTGTAGTCCCGTAGCCTGCATACAATTAGGATTAGACACGCACTGCTCGCTAACGCTGTTAATCATATAGCTGCGCGCATCACGCATGCGTGCTTGAAAATTACGCTGGATATAAATGCTCATGGCTATAAACGCTCCAATCACCAAAAAAAAGGTAACCAGGTATTCCGCTATTGACGACACTCCTTTTTTGTTGCGCCCATTGATCATCCCTGTGCTCACTTACGGTGTTGTTAAAATAGTTGTCAAATTGGTGGCCAAATTCTCCATCCCGTTTGTAGCAATATTAATCGTATTGGTAAGCCTATTTTGAAATATTGAATTTGGTCCCGTCATGAAAATGACCACGGTAATAACCGCGGTAACTAACAAGATGTACTCTACCGTACTCTGAGCTGATTTTCTTTGATTTTCTTTCATATGATTCCCTGGATTAATGACTCTCTCCGCCTCCCCAGTATTCTTGGTCCTTATTCAATATCACCGATTTTGTTACTGAATTCGTTATTTCATCATTTGTTAATGTGGTTGATTGTACTCCCGCTGAAAAGGTTTGTTTCTCATGACTCTTGACATGTTCGGCAACGATGATATTCGTATTGCCTGGAGAGTATTGGTCTCCGATATCATCAGAAGCGCTTTTTAAGCGTCCCTGCACCCCTCGCTTGATATACACCTGTATCGATATCAAAGCCCCTATAATTACGATGATTAACACCGCGTATTCCAGGGTGCTTTGCCCTTTCCTTTGGTTTAAGTATGTCATCATATCTTTTCTCCTAGAATATTTCGCCTCTACATCTCTTTTTTAAATGCCATTCACAATGCTCTCAGTATTTGTATCACCAACCGTAGTACTGCTATCATACGTCATGTTTTCATATCCGTTTGCTCCACGGACACGGTTAGTAGAAGTGTCGTAGGCTACAGTACGGTTATCTTGTCTCTTGTAACTTGCGGTATTGCGTTGAACATCATAATCGCTTTTTAAATAATAAGGTTCATATTGCACCGATTTCCCTATCCCATTTGTTTGTTCCGCATAATACCGTGCGGCGTCGCGCATACGTGCTTGCAGTGAACGCTGGGCGTAGGTCTGCATGGCAATAACCCCAGCAATGACTAAGGCAATCAACAAAGCATATTCTGCCGTGTTTTGTGCTTTTCTATTCTTAAATAACTGTCGTATCATATGGTCTCCTAAATTCGTCTTTATTGATGCGAATTTGCTAAATAATCCACTCTTCCTAAAATGCCGCTGCTTGTATTGTTATAAATATTGAAGAGCTTTTCACGAAATCCTCCTCTGCCAGATTGCATAAAAAGAACAATAACAGCTATGACCGCGGCAACAAGGACAATATATTCAACGGTGTTTTGTCCTTTATCTTTCATAGGATTCTCTGGATTAATGACTATCTCCGCCTCCCCAGTATTCTTGGTCCTTATTCAATATCACCGATTTTGTTACTGAATTCGTTATTTCATCTTCATTTAACGTTGTCGACTGCACTCCCGCTGAAAAGGTTTGTTTCTCATGACTCTTGACATGTTCGGCAACGATGATATTCGTATTCCCCGGAGAGTACTGATCTCCAATATCATCCGAGGCGCTTTTTAAACGTCCCTGCACCCCTCGCTTGATATACACCTGTATCGATATCAAAGCCCCTATAATTACGATGATTAACACCGCGTATTCCAGGGTGCTTTGCCCTTTCCTTTGGTTTAAGTATGTCATCATATCTTTTCTCCTGTATCTTCTTTTAAATACCGTTTATGAGCCCCTTTTGCTGTCCATAGTTACCAGCATTAGCTGGTTCATAGGTCATATTTTCATACCCTTCTGCTTTTCGGACGCGATTAGTAGAGGTGTCATAAGCTACAGTACGATTATCTTGTCTCTTATAACTTGCGGTATTTCGCTGAACATCATAATCGCTTTTTAGATAATACGGTTCGTATTGATCTGTATTACCCATCGCATTAGACTCAGATCTCATATACATAGAGGCATCACGCATACGTGCCTGCAAAGAACGCTGAGCATACGTCTGCATGGCAATGACACCCGCGATGACTAAAGCAATCAACAAAGCATATTCTGCCGTGTTTTGTGCTTTTCTGTTCTTAAATAACTGTCGTATCATATGGTCTCCTATTGATTCGCTAAGATATTTTGAGTTGGATCAAAGCTTAACCCAGTATTTGGTGCTTCGCCAGCTCCTTGAACATTCGAAGCCCATGTATTCGCAATGAAATCTGCCCGAGAAACTATCCCGTTTGTTGTTTCATCATAAACATTATTAATTTTTTGACGGAAAGTTCCTCCATTGTTCATAAAAAGAATGACGACAGCGATGACCGCTGTCACAAGGACAATGTATTCTACCGTGCTTTGCCCTGAGTTAGCTCGAGGGCCTTGTAATTTTCTGTTTCTAAACATAGATTGTTCTCCCTAAAATTAATGATTTTAATTAGTCGCGAATTCCGTATCAATCCCCTTTTGAGTGGCCTGCGCGGCACGAAACACATAGGTGCTCATGGCGGCTATCGCTGCCGTCACTAATGCCACAACAATCGCGTATTCGATTAAATTTTGAGCTCTTGTTTCTTTTAAGCGATTCATTGTGCTCTCCTATGCTACTTTCGTTAAGGCGTTTGGCCCTGGAATTCTTCCTTGCGACCCCAACTATATAAAAGTCTCACCTGAGACTATTAAAACAAAAACTGCCTATTTTAAACTACTCCCCGTTTAGCCGTCGCAATTAAAGTATGCCATATAATAGATACCGTGTCAACCCGTTAACCTAAATTAAGAAAACCCTTTCTACCGTCGATTAGTGTAAATCCTCACTAAAATTCTTCTTCCACTATAATCAACAATGTCTAAATTGTTAACACTTTCTATTCCTGTCCTTAATTTTTCAATATGTTCAAAAGCATCCGGGACGCTTAAAAACACTTCCAATTGTCTTTGATTACTCAATTCATTTCCTGATAACGCTAAGATTTCTTCTAAGGTGTCCTGTGAAATATCTGCGGGGAAAAACATCCTCGCTCGCTCTTTAAGTCGTCTTTTTAACCATTGAGACTGATCTAAAATTGTTTCTTGTGGGTCCCCCTCTACACGGGAAAGATTATAAATGGATGGATGTCTATCAAAATACATTTGAATAAGCTCTTCATAAGCTATTAACTGTAAATTGGTTACAATAATTCTGTCATCCTTCTTAACAATTCTTATTGTTATTGGCTTATTGGCCCTGTCTTTCAAAGGAGTTTGCCACACAAAATCATCTTTCTTTTCATCCATCACCCACTGAAATTCTTTATGTCGGCACGAAACTCCAAAAATAAATTGACGCCGGAATTCCAAAGGTGAATTAAACTCAGCTAGAATTTGGTTTTTCCCTGCGACCAAAGAGACTTTTTTTATCGATTTCCCAGGAGCATTTTCAAACGCGCCAATAAGGTCATAACATGCTTTGAGAGGATAATTGATATTGTATTCACGGATAATGACAGGTTTAACATTGTTAAGGACATAGTCCGCCACCTCGCACGCAGCCCTTTCAATTGCTGCCGTCGCTGAATCTTGGTGAGAGTCTTCTGAATAAAAGCTCTGAAATCTGCTGTCTACAAAAAAAGAATTGTTGTCTTCTGGTTCTATCTTGATCGCGTGGACAGCTTGTGTTAAATATTTCCACTCGATGCTTAATTTATTATTATTCAGAGATCCCATCTCTTCAAAATTATTTAACCCCAACACAGGATTAAAGGACAAATCCCATAATGCCGCTTTCAAGAAAATGTCTCCTTTTCCTGGAAAAACTTCAAAGTGTTCAATCATCAATGGTTCCGCAACGACTTTATCGACGACTGAAACAGCCTCAACAACGGCTTCCTGGTTTCGATTTGGTTGCATCGGAGCATCTTCGCTTACTTTCTCTGTGGCTTGCTCTACAAATGGCGCCAGCGATTTGAGAATTTCAGCCTTTTTTTCTTGAGGGATCTTGAATTTTTCTTTTACTTTGTGGGCCCGGGGAGTAATGACATGCGCTTGTTTTAAAAGTTCGTGGACAGAAGATTTGGACACTTCCCTATTGAACTTCAGAAACACCATTCCTGCGATATTTTGACAGCTTATCCGTGGATCATTTTGCTTTTGGGTAATGATAAAGGAGCTGATCTCTGGAGTTAGTTTATAAACGACACCCATGTCTAATCATTAATCGTTGGTCGATGGCCTTTGGTCAAACAAAACGACTAGACGACTAAAGACCGTCCACCTTCAAAATGTCTCCTACTTGTGTTCTTGTTTCTTTAATTGTACCAGCTGGCAATTCAATGGCGCAAGCAGATTTCCAGAAAATGGGAGAGAATGCAAATGGTTTGATTTTCTCAACAATTCCCACCGCTTTATTTCTTTTATCGAGAAAAACTACGTCGATAGAAAATTTCATAAAGACCATGTGAATACTGTTACACCGTGTAATGACCAAAGCTTCCCCTGAATCAAAAGAACCTTTCCCTAAAAGTCCCTGCATGCGTTTTAATGGGGAGCTTGCGATAACAACAATATTGGCTAAAGACGTTCCTCGAGTAAGATTGACAATGGACATGACAATTGACTGTGCAACCTAATTTCGACCTGGGATCCGTCGAAGGATTTTGTTAAGAGTTAAATATTGACTTGTTTAACGGGATGCCTCTGGTTATAAAATCATCGTAACACTTTGGAACATACCCCGTGGGAACATATTCTCCTAAAACCTTCCCTTCGGTATTAATACCTCCGTGCTTAAATATAAACACGTCTTTCATCTCTGGCATCCCCTCTATCATGTGCCCTGTTAGCTCAGAAATGGCAGTAATCTTACGCGAACCATCGGAAAAACGCGATATTTGAACAATCACATTAATGGCTGATGCGGTCATTTCATAAATAGCTCGAATAGGAAGCTCAATCCCCGAAAGCAATACCATTGAAGAAAGACGAGAAAGGACATCCCGAGGAGTATTCGCATGCAAAGTCGTTAATGACCCGTCATGTCCGGTATTCATGGCCTGTAACATATCCAAAACTTCCGGACCACGACACTCTCCGATAATAATCCGATCTGGCCTCATACGTAGAGTGTTAATAAACAGATCTCTAATGGAAACTTTCCCCTTGCCTTCAATGTTGGATGGTCTAGCTTCCAAGCGGGCCCAGTGCGTTTTAACCAGCCGCAATTCCGCGGCGTCTTCAATCGTAATAATGCGTTCATTGTCTGGAATAAATTGCGAAACAATGTTCAGAAGGGTCGTTTTTCCTGCTCCCGTCCCTCCCGAAACAATCATGTTTTTTCGACCAATAACGCAAGCATTTAAAAAATCCGCCATGGGCTGGGAAAGACTGTTAAACTTTTTCAATAAATCATCGATGGTGTAGCGGTCTTGGGAAAATTTGCGGACGGTAATCATTGGACCGTTTAAAGACAACGGTGGAATAATGGCATTGATGCGCGAGCCATCAGGGAGTCTAGCGTCCACCATGGGAACAGATTCATCAACGCGGCGGCCCAAAGGCGCTATGATTCGATCAATCGTCGCGCGGACCTGCTCATTGGTCACAAAATGTTTATTGGTCAAAATGATTTTCCCGTTTTTCTCGACGAATATCTCATCTTTATTGTTGACCATGATGTCTGTAATGTCTTCATCCGCTAAAAAATCTTCCAGGGGGCCTAATCCAACAGCCTCATTGACGATCTCACGCACCAAGCGAGATCTTTCTTCATGCGATGAAAGGATGGTTCCTGACGCCTCTGTCAAAAGTTCTGTAACCACTTTTTCTGCAGCTTTTCGAATATTAGCTGCTTGTTGAGCGTCTGTTAGGACCTCCGTCGAAATTTTCTTAATGTTCATTCTTTCAACGAGCTTATGATGAATAACCTTTTTTAATTTAATAACCTCATCTTCTTCTTTTTTAAACGAAGCTTCCACCGGGGAAGAACCAAAAGCGATGCCGAATTTTTGCCAAAATTCGTTGCCTTTAGAAGCAACCCCTCCTTCAAGACTGCGAACCTTAACAATGTCCGAGGAGGGCAAATAAATCTCAGGGGCTTGCAATTTATCTGCCAGTTCAAAGAAAACTTCCGAAACTCGCGTTTTGGGACTATCAATAACACAGGGGATCCCTCGGTTCAAAGCCATTCCCACCGTTCGCCCGTCAGACGGTATTAGCGATAAAATCTCGCACGACAAAACGCCTTGAACTTCTTGCCAAGCCACACCCCCGCGACTTTCGGCGCGATTTAAAATCAGCTTTGACATTTTTAGTGGGAAATGCAAGCTCTGCAGAATATCTAAACTATTTTTTGCTTGATAAACAGCCAGAATATCAGGGGTCGTGACCAACAAAATAAGATTTGTATTATCTAAGACGCTGATAAGGGTTTCTGTAAAAATCTTGTCCGCATCGATAATGATATAGTCATAGAGAGCTGTCGCTTTTTTAAAAAACGGCCGGATATTATCTGGGGTTATACGTCCAACTTGATGTAAATTTATGACGGCGGGAAGAAAATCTATTCCGCTTGAGTGCGGGGTGACGAATTTCTTTATAATTTGAGATTTTTCATCAGATTCTATAAAATCGACCAGAGAATGTGCTGGAGTAAGATTAAACATCCGTGCCATGTTCTGCCCGGCTTGAAGATCTAAGTCGACCGCCAACACTTTCTTACCCTTGAGAGTCAACGCTGTCGCTGTATTGACAGCGACAAAGGTCTTCCCTACGCCTCCCTTATTACTAAAAATTGTAATGATTTTTGAGTGCATGATTGAACTTGAATTTGATTTAGAATTGAATACTTACTTTCAAAGCTTCTTTTTTTTAAACCATCTAAAATAAAAAACCGTGAACAATTTAGATATTGTACCACGGTTTTTTTACTCATCAAGGTTTGTATTTATGTTTAATAAGACGCGACTACGGTCTGTGTATCATTTTTAGAAACTGCGCGCTGGTTATAAACAATCGGCACAGTCACAACCAGGTCTTCTTGCTGCATGTCGGCTGAGAATGGTGAAAATGGAGCTACTATTTTTGCCGTATTAATAGCATCTTTATCAAAGACGTCATGTCCAGAGCTTTCAAGAAGGTCACAGTCCGCCAATGAACCATCTTTAAGAATGCGGAGTCTTAATTTAACTGTCCCTTCCCAATTCTTTTGCAAAGCTTCATAGGGAAAAGAAATAGCTTGAGAAATTCTTAATTGAATAGAGCGCACATATGGCAAAAGAGCCATCTCAGAGACCTTGTTCGAAGGAGAAAGGACCGGTCTTAAAATCATTTTCGTTTGGGTTTCTATCTTAGGTTTGACTACTTCAATTTTTGGTTCCAAAGGTTCTTTGTCAAAATTACTTTGCACTTCTTTGGTAAAGTTATTCGCACGCTTGCTAGGAAGAACAACTTGCTCTGTTGCTATTTTCTTGGATTTAATGATTGTAGGAGTCAAAGTAATTACCAATTCTGTATCCGCATCAGGATTTCCATTGGTGGTTGTTCTAAACAACCCCCCTACAATAGGAATTTTACTTAAAAACGGGATCCCTTTAACTAACTGTCCATCGGCATGTTTAATTAATCCTGCTAAAACAACTGTTTGCTTATTGTCTAAGAATAATTGTGTCTGAGCTTGACGGGTAATAAATCCTACCGCTCCCGTTGTTGTATCTAGAGAAGATTTATCGATGTCGCTGATTTGAACGTTAAGAATAACATCTATTTTACCTTCCCTTATGGTGGGAGTCACCGTGACATTTACACCATACTGTTTATATGTAACATTTTCTTGAGACTGCCCGCCTGTTGCGTTAACTGTTGTTGTTTTTATTGGGATTTCTCCGCCAACTAAAAAACTAGCCTCTTTGCCACTTATAACAAGCAAGCGTGGATTAGCAAGATTCCGCCCTTTACCTTCTTGTACCAGAGCATTAACTGTAACTTCCACAGGGGTGGTCCTTCTAAAACTCGAGAGATTAAAAACCTTACCTCCAGCAGGTGGCAATTTAAATTCTGAATAATTAGGAGCAAATTGATCGCTTGTTGACGTATTTGAACTCAGGGTCGTTGTCCCACTCGTGCTGGTGCTGTTTTGTGCGGTCGACCAATCTAATCCCAGAGACCTTACGTACGTCGTGCTTAATTCTGTGATCTGCATATCAACTTGAACTAAGTCTTCAATAACTTCGGTCTTGACTATATTAATAATCCTGTCACTAAACGGATCGATGATTTTATCAAAGGTCTCTTTATCTGTTTTAGGGATTGCTCCGGAGACAACTACCTTTCCTTCATACATGTTTTTGTCTAAGGAAATTCCTTTAATGTCTGTTTTATTAATAACCTCTTGTAATCGTGTTAGGAGAGTGTCTAAATTTTCAGTTGCCACTCGAACAGTAATGTCTCTTTTAATGTTGTTATCCCAGATAAAAACTTCTGTCTGTCCAGATTTCTTCCCTATGATAGAGACTCCTTCTGGCTTCGCGTCTGAAAGATCTACTATCTCCGGATTAGTGACGGCAATTCTGTTTAAACTTTTCGTTTCGATCGTTTGCACATCACCAACGAGAATATTAATGACTTCGCTGGTCTTCGGGTCTAACGGAGATTGCTCGTCAGCCGCTGAATCATCTTTTGTTTGAGCATTTTGATCAACAGCTTTCTCTTGAGCAAAAGCTGCCAAGTAATAAAAACTAGACACTACAAAAGCTGCTATGAGTATAACCTTTAAACTTTTTAACAGAGATGTTCTCATGAATTAAAGCTCCTTGCCCCCTCTAAAAATCTGTATATAAGGCTTTTGTTCTGGTTCTTTGGCTGGTCCTTCTTCATCAGGAACATCGAACGAAGAACCCTGATTTTGCAAAACATAATCTGCTAATACCTTCCACGTAGAAGCCTTGACTGCTTGTTTGTCGTTTTCATTAGAAGCCCTTAAGGCGAGCTCTAGTTTGCCGTTGGTATTGGCAAAAGCTAACAATCCCGCTTCTTGGGGATCAACAGCAAATGTTATCTTTAAAGAGGGATTATTTTGCTGCTCATCATATGCGCCTGGATCATCCAAATTTGTATTGATCGCCAATACTTGCAAATCCTGAAAAACCATAGCAGTTATCGTTTTTTTCTTATCCGAAGAATTGTCTTCCGGAACTTTCAGGTGAGCAATTACGTCTACGAAGTCACCTGCATTCAAAAGGCCTCCAACGGCAGCTAAAGAATCAATCATAACAGTCACTGCTCGTTTGCCTGCAGGAGTTTTTGCCGTCAAGAATGTGCTCCGCTTTGGTTTTTCTGGCTTTTGCTGAGCTGCGGCGGCCTGTTGCTGAACGCGCATGGCCTCTGCCGCTTTTTGTAGGGCTTGCTGCTGCTCTTGACGAACCCTGCTTATCTCTTCTTGCAAGGAAGCCATTTGTTGTTTGGATTCCTGGCTAATTCTTTCTGTTGTTTCTTTTTGTTTTGCCACGTATTCATCATGAAGCTCTTGAGTCTTTTGATCAATTTTATTGGTCACATATTGGCTGGTTAAAATCGTCGCACCAATACCGGCGACAACCGCAATCCCAATCAAAATGATCTGTCTTTTATTTTCTATTGCCATAACCTTACCTCCGCTCTTTAGGGCTGCTTATTCTCGCTAAGTCCTAAGAGTTCTTTATTGACATCAACCTTTGTTTTTTGAGACAGTTTATCAATGTATTCTAATATAGCACCTTGCTGTTTACGCAGTGTCAACCCTGAAATCACATTGGTCTTCACTTCAGCAAAGGGCACCGTTTTCTTTTCATCCACATGCACTATATAAAAACCTTCAACTGATTTAAACACCGAGCTTGTTCCTCCAGAGTCAAGGGAAGTAATTGCTCTTTGTACTTCAGGAGGAGTTTTGGTAAGGTCTTCAATAAGACCTCCTTTAGCGGCATACTTATCCTTGGATTGATCTTTGGCTATAGCAGCAAAATCTCCACCTTGTAAAATCTGTACCAATAAATTTTTGGCCGTTGCTTCATCCGCTACCACGATTTGGCGAACCTTCCATTTTATAAAAAGGTTTTTGTTTTGATCGTAATATTTTTGGGCGTCTTCTTCAGAGGCAGCGACTCCTTTGGTAATACGATTGGCCAGTTCCTGTACTAAAAGGGTCCTGCGAAAATCCTCTAGAGCATCTTTGATATCTTTTTGCTCAACAATATCTGAGCTTTCCGCGTCTTTCACTAATAGTTGCTGACGAATGAGCTCATTAAGAACCGTAGCCTTTGTCTGAGAATCTTTTTCATTAAAGTCCGGCATGCTTTGTTTTAAAAGTTTAAGTCTCTGATTAAATTCATCCACTGTTAAGCTCCAGCTACCTACCCGGGCAACAACATCTGCAGGTAAAGCGCTTGGCGCAACTGACTTATCATTAGTAGACGTTACTGCTTCTTCTGCATTAACTGCAGGCGTGGTCTTTTTAACTGCTTTTTTAGGTGGAGAAATTAAATCGCAGCTTGCTAGTATCCCTGCCATGGATCCTGTAAGACTCAGTATAAGAAATTTTCTCCAAAAACTATCCATAATGCCCTCCTAGGAAATTATAAGGTAAGTATACCTGTTAAATAGCGTTTATGCAACCCCGACCAAGAAAATTTTTATTTTTACTTTATCATAAAATCTATAACTCTAATCTAATCAATAACTTAAAAAAATAATGAAATTTAATTAAATTAAACTTTTTATCGCTTCTTTCTCACTTAAGAGCTCATCTAAGGTTATTTTGATTTTTACTTTAGAAAAATCGCTGTGATTGATCCCTTGAACAATTTTCCAATTACATCCATCGCTTGTTAAAGGAAACCCAAACATAGTTCCCTCAGGTATTCCATAGCTGCCATCAGAACTCACAGCCGCAGAGAAGCATTCATTGGCTAAGGTCGGCGTTACAATAGATTTGACTGTCTCCACAATGGCATTGGCCGCTGAAGCTGCTGAAGAAAGCCCTCGGGCTTTTATAACAGCTGCTCCACGTTTTTGAACAGTCTCAATAAAAGTTGTCTGTAGCCAGTTCACGTCTGTAATCACATCCGTCGTCGAAATACCTTTTATGGTTGCGTTATAAAAATCTGGATATTGGGTTGCCGAATGGTTCCCCCAAATAGCCAGCCTCTTCACATCGGTCACCTCGACTTTTGCTTTTTGGGCCAATTGACTGATCGCACGCTTCTGGTCAAGCATTGTCATAGCAAAAAAGTTTTTGGCAGGAATATTTTTACAAACGCTTTTGGCGATATACGCGTTGGTGTTACACGGATTTCCCACCACAAGGACTTTGCATTCTGTCTTCGCATTATTAGAAAGAGCTTTCCCTTGTTCAATAAAAACACCCCCATTAATTCTTAAAAGATCCGCGCGTTCCATGCCTTCTTTGCGAGGGACGCTTCCTACAAGCAAGGCCCAGTCGATATCTTTAAAAGCTACGTTAACATCCGAAGATATCTCTATGCTCCTTAAAAGAGGGAATGCTCCATCTTCTAGTTCCATGACAACTCCGCTTAAAGCGGGCAACGCTTTTTCTAATTCTAAAAGACTTAAATCAATCTGGGTATCTTTGCCAAACATTTCACCTGCCGCAATGCGAAAAAGAAGAGCATAACCAATTTGTCCTGCAGCACCCGTAATCGCAACCTTTATTCGTTTTGTCATATTTATTATTCCTTAATTATTCCCGGCAATTTTCTGCGGGCCTCATTAACATTCGAAAGAAAGATATTTCCAAAAATGATTTCTTCTTTGTCAGCGGACCCTCTGGCAATAACCTCTCCCCATGGCCCCACAATCATACTGTTCCCGTAAGACTCTATTCCTCTTGAATCTCTACCCACCTGGTTAGGCGCCAATACATAACAAAAATTTTCTATAGCTCTTGCTCTAAGCAGTGTCTCCCAGTGGGCTTTTCCGGTATGTTTTGTAAAACACGATGGCACCGTTAAAACATGGGCCCCTTGATGTGCATATTGTTGATAAAGATCTGGAAATCTTAAGTCATAACAAATGCTCAGTCCGACTTTAAATTCCTTCACAGCCACAATCTGTAATTTCTTCCCTGGAGACATCAACAAAGCTTCGTTAAGTATTTTATCACCTAGAACAGCCTCGAATAAGTGAATTTTACGATATTTCTTAACTTCATTTGCGTGTCCGTTTAAATATACAGACGTGTTATAAGCTTTCTTTTTAGACGACTTCTCTAATAAAGAACCTAGCAGAATCGCTACGTTGTGTTTCTGTGCTATTTCTAGAAAATCTTGGGAGGTTTCTCCTGGAATGCTCTCCTCTATCTGTCTTGTAACTGTTTTATTGCTAACATCTCCTCGAAAATTAAAAACTTCCGGAAGGAGTATCCATTGAGCTTTTTCTAAAATCGCCTGCTGAACAAATTTTTTTGCTCTTCGGACATTCTTTTCTTTGTCCTCTGTGGCATTAAACTGAATCAGGGCAACTTTCATCGGCTTGTGGCTAGTTTTAAGCTTTCACCATATTCTTTATGGCATTTAGTATAGAAACTCTGTGCCCTTAAAGCATTCCGCCAAACTGTAATCTTAGAATATTTAGCCAAATCAATCCCCGAAAGTTCACACGGATCCAAAGCGGCCAAAAGAGTGATGTCGGCCAGAGTCATTTGGGCTCCTGCTAAATATTTATGTTGTTCAAGCTGCTTTTCGACGTGAGGTAAATTTTGTTCTAAAAATTTTAAGCCATCACTAATAAATTCTTGACTAACGGGAAAACCCATGCGAGGAGCAAAAAGCCTATTATATGTTACTTTCGCCACATTGGTCATAATATGTAAAGTGGCAAAATCCGACCATTGTTCAACAACAGCTCTTTGTTTTAAATCTTTAGGATATAAATCTGAAGAGGTTTTCTCACAAAGGTATTTGCAAATGGCCCCGCTTTCAAACAAACAAAAGTCATTATCGCTCATGGCTGGGACTTTACCAATAGGATTTATCTTTAAAAACCAGTCTTGTTTCTGTTCGCCTTCGCGTAGATTAATACGACGATACTCGTATTCCACCCCAATATGGTTTGCAACAAAACGAACTTTATTAGCCGGACCTGATAAATCTGAACCGTAAATAGTTATCATTTTATCCTCCTTTAAAGATGGCTGGTTCCCTTAACTTCTCTTCCTTATGATTTGAAGGCTCGAGAGAGATTCTGTTGAACCAAAAAAAATGACCCTAACGGGATTTGAACCCGTGCCGAGAGCTTGAAAAGCTCTTGTCCTGACCGGGCTAGACGATAGGGTCAAAATTTGTATCTTGCTCTTAAGCCTATTTCATTAGACTTAAGCATAAACAAGAATTGCCTATTATATCTATCGCGCTTACGCCGTCAAGCGCAAATTATTCATCCTCTTTTCCTACAACATGAGCGACCGAAGAAACCATGTCAGCGCTGTCTAATGAAATCAGTCTCACTCCGACTGCGCTTCGACCTGTCTCACGAATTTCTGATGGGGAAGATCTCACCACCATCCCTTTTTTGGTTACCACCATAATTTGATCCTCATCTGTCGCTGATAAAACGCAAACAACAGGGCCGTTTTTATCCGTTATTTTCACATTGATGATCCCCTTGCCGCCTCTGGATTGAGTCCTATAATCCGCAAAATCTGAACGTTTTGCATACCCTAATTCGCAAACCGTCAGTAGTTTTGCTCCCGTTTTGTCTACCTCAGAGGAAAAGACTAGCATGCCAACAACATAATCGCTTTTGCCTAAATTAATTCCTCTGACTCCTCTGGCTGAACGCCCCATATCTCGCAATTGTTTCTCTTGGAAACGCAAGGCGATTCCCTCATGCGTAGCCAATAAAACATCTTCTTTACCATTGCTTAAGGCAACTCCTATTAATTCATCTCCCTTTTCTAAACCAATTCCGACAATTCCCCCTTTACGAAGATTGCCATAGGCAGAGACTCTGGTTTTTTTCACCACTCCCTTTTTAGTAGCAAACACCAGGAACTCGTCTTCTCTGAATTCCTTAACGGCCACAATAGCGCTGATTCTCTCCTCGGGTTTAAACGAAAGCAGGTTGATAATTGCTTTGCCCTTAGCTGTTCGCGAGGCCACGGGAATTTCATAAACCTTAAGCCAACGCACTGTTCCTTGATTGGAAAAAATGAGCAGGTAATCTTTAGACGAGGCTACAAATAAACGCTCAACAAAATCCTCTTCGGAGGTTGTCATCGCTGTTACTCCTTTGCCTCCGCGTTTTTGCGAACGATACGCGTCTACGGACAATCGCTTAATGTACCCTTTATTGCTGATTGTAATCGCCATGTCTTCCTCAGCGATCATGTCTTCTATCTCAATGTCTTCCGCCTTGGCGGCAATTTCTGTGCGGCGCTCATCCGCATATTTTTTCTTCAACTCTGTGAGCTCTTCCTTAATAATACTATCCACGCGTTTTTCAGAAGCTAATATTGCTCGGTAGTTATCGATGTCTTTTAAAAGTTGTTGATACTCCGCCTCGATTTTGTCGCGTTCCAAAGCCGCTAATCTTTGCAGTTGCATTTCCAAAATAGCCTGCGACTGAACATCCGAGAGGTCGAATTTCTTCATAAGGGATTCTTTAGCATCTGCGGTTGTTTTAGAAGAACGGATAGTTTTGATGATTTCATCCAAATACTTAAATGCTGTTTTAAATCCTTCTAAAATATGGGCCCGTCGAAGAGCCTTATCTAAATCAAACTGTGTGCGTCTGCGAATAACAACCCTGCGATGGCTAATGTAGTGCTGCATCAATTGTTTAAGATTTAGCACTCGCGGAGATTTGTTCACTAGGGCCAAATTAATAATGCCAAAGGTCACTTCCATTTGCGTATGCTTAAAAAGATAGTTTAAGACAATGTTTGCGTCCACGTCGCGGCGCAGCTCTATAACAACTCGAATGCCGTCTTTGTCCGACTCATCACGGATGTCCGTAATTCCATCGACCTGTTTATTCTGAACCATATCTGCGATGGTTGAAATTAAATTGGCTTTGTTAACTTGGTAAGGAAGCTCTGTAATAATAATGGCTTCTCTGTTAGCTTTTTGCTGCTCAATCAGGGCTCTAGCTCGGATGATTACCTTGCCTCGGCCGGTATTGTACGCACTAACAAAACCATCCCGACCACATATAATTCCCGCTGTGGGAAAATCTGGTCCTTTAACAAATTTCATTAATTCTTTAATGGCGGCGTCAGGATTGTCCAGCAGGAATATAATTCCATCCACCACTTCTCCTAGGTTGTGAGGAGGCATGTTTGTTGCCATCCCAACAGCAATACCCGAAGAACCATTGACCAAAAGGTTTGGAACCAAGGCCGGAAGAATGTCCGGCTCTGTCAACGAACCATCAAAATTAGGAGAAAACTCGACCGTCTCTTTCTCTATATCGTCCAACATGATTTGTGCCACCGAAGCCATGCGCGCTTCAGTATAACGCATAGCTGCGGCTGCATCTCCATCGATAGAACCAAAATTACCCTGTCCATCAATCAAAGGATAGCGCAAAGAAAAATCCTGCACCATACGCACCATGGTGTCATATACGGCCGTGTCCCCGTGTGGATGGTATTTACCTAAAACCTCTCCAACGATACGCGCGCTTTTCTTGTATGGCTTGTTGTGTTCAAGATTTAATTCTTTCATCGCGTAAAGAATACGGCGATGCACGGGTTTTAGGCCATCACGAACGTCTGGCAATGCTCTACCCACGATAACAGACATCGAATACGCAAGGTACGAGCTCTTCATTTCGTCCTCGATATAAACTGGAATTATTCTTTCTTTTTTATTCAAATCTCGCATCATTGCTAAAACCTTTCTAACGTTGGTTTTTCGTCATTCGTATTGTGGCTTCGTTAATACTTGATTGCCTTAACTTCCTATCTCGCTAAATCTCTTAATTTAAACGTCCAAATTTTTTACCTCGTGAGCGTATGTTTCAATAAAAAGTCGACGTGGCTCGACCTCATCCCCCATGAGCATAGTAAATGTCTTGTCCACCTCCACGGCGTCTTCCAGGGTAACCTTCAAAATCGTGCGCCGATCTGGATCCATGGTCGTGTCCCAAAGCTGCTGAGGATTCATTTCCCCCAGACCTTTATAACGCTGAATGTGCATTCCTTTTTTTGCAGATTCTCGCACATGCACAAGAAGATCCACAATGCCCATTAATGATGTTTCTGTTTTTTCATCTTTAACAACAAACAAAGGCTTAAGAACATCCTTGGTTTTAATCTTTTCCTTTTTATCATTGGCTAGAAGAACCTGTTCAATGAACGTACGATTGTAGTCTTGTAAAAACAGATCGTGCTTATCTAGCTTTTCGGATATATTCTCCAATTCTTCGGACTCAAAAACTTCCACATACTGCGTTTCCGTGTCATTTTTGGTAATTTCAGCTAATTCCTTATCATCAAACACATACACATCCTTGCCCGATGCTTTTACAATATAGCGGGGCATTTTTTTCTTTTTTGCATCATAGTTCTCAACATACGGGGCGAATTCTAGCCCTTTTCGTTTGAAGCGTTCCACAATCCCTTCTAGCTCCACCAAGGTTTCTAAAATGTCTTTGAGTTGTGCTGGTGCATAGTTTTTTTTCCCTTCCACCTTAGTTACGCTCAAGCCATCAGTCCCCAAATCCAAAATCAACTCATTCATTTCTTTTTCTGTTTGAATATATTCTTCGCGTTTCCCTCGAGAGACTTTATATAGAGGTGGCTGGGCAATATAGACATAGCCCCCTTCAATTAATTGCGGCATTTGGCGATATAATAGAGTCAGTATTAACGTACGGATATGCGACCCATCGACGTCGGCGTCGCACATTAAGATTAATTTGTGGTAGCGTAATTTTTCGGTATTAAAATCCTCCCCTATCCCTGTTCCCAAAGCGGTTATGATTGTGCGAATTTCTTCATTAGATAAGATCTTATCAAGACGAGATTTTTCCACATTCAAAATCTTTCCTTTAAGCGGAAGAATGGCTTGAAACGCACGGTTTCGTCCTTGCTTAGCAGACCCCCCGGCGGAATCTCCTTCTACTAAATATAACTCGCACATGCTCGGATCTTTTTCTGAGCAGTCTGCCAATTTTCCAGGCAAGCCTCCGCTATCTAAGGCTCCTTTGCGTCTGGTAAGTTCACGAGCCTTTCGGGCTGCTTCGCGGGCCCGAGCGGCGACAATGACCTTATCAATGATCTTGTTGGCCACTGACGGGTTTTCTTCAAAGAAGGATGTCAAGGCTTCCAGTGTCATAGATGCGACAATACCATCCACTTCAGAATTTCCTAATTTAGTCTTTGTTTGACCTTCGAATTGCGGAAATTGCAATTTAACAGAGATGACAGCCGTTAACCCTTCCCGCGTATCCTCTCCGGAGATACCAATCCCATCTTTCTCTTTAAGTAAATTCTTGGATTTGGCATAATTGTTGATCGCTCGTGTTAAGGAAGAACGAAACCCTGATAAGTGAGTGCCCCCCTCGATAGTATTGATGCTGTTAGCATATGAGAATACCGTTTCATTGTAACTGTCATTATACTGCAGGGCCACTTCAACCACTGTTTTGTCTTTTTCCTTTTCAAAATAACAAACCTTGTTGTGAAGCGGCGTTTTGTTGGTAGAAAGATATTCAACAAAAGAAACAATTCCCCCTTTAAATAAAAAAGTAGCTTCTTTGGGTTTATCTTCTCGCTGATCAATAAGCTTGATTGATACGCCTTTATTAAGAAACGCCAGTTCACGAAGCCTTTTAGCTAAAATGTCGTAGGAAAAAGTTTGCACTTCTTTAAATATAGTCTTATCTGGCTTAAAGGTAACTTCTGTTCCCGTACTTTTAACATTCCCCACCTTGGCTAATTTAGAAACAGTGTTTCCCCGCTCAAACCGCATGTGATAAATATGTCCGTCCCGTTTGACCTTAACTTCAAACCATTCTGAGAGAGCCACCACGCAACTAATACCAACTCCGTGTAGACCTCCAGAAACTTGATAGGTGTCTTTGTCAAATTTGCCTCCAGCATGGAGCGTCGTCAAAACAACTTCTACGGCAGGCTTTTTCTCGGTCTTGTGCATATCAACTGGAATACCTCGACCATTATCAATGACAGAAATAGACTCATTTTGATGGATAACCACTTCAATGTTATCACAGAAGCCCGCCAGCGCCTCATCAATGGAGTTGTCTACAGCTTCATACACTAAATGATGCAGTCCCCTACTAAAAGTGTCTCCAATATACATGGCCGGACGCATACGCACCGCTTCTAGTCCCTCCATTACCTTAATATTGCTGGCATCATATTTACTTGTATTCTTAGCTATTGTCTTTTCTTCTGTTTTCATACGCTCCCTACTTTAAAATATATGTTTTTGATAGATGGTACCCTGTTTTGTAATTCTTCTAATAATTCTTGCCTTTTTCGAAAAAGAATCATTTTCCGAGCCGATGAATCGACTAAGATTGTCAAAGCCCCGTTTTTCATTTCTGAAACTCGACTTCCTTTTACATTGCCGGATATTCTCTGCCATACAGAAGCAATGTCAACCTCTTGCTGTCTTTTTTTTGCTAAGTCCCCTATAACAGAAGGGATAACATCTTTTATTGTTTTCATTTAAACTACAGCCTCATAGGTAAGGCTAGATAAAGATAATCTCTTAAGCGCAACACACAAGGCTTATCTGGCCCTAAGAATTCTAAATCAATTGTTTCATCGGCTATATTTTTTAAGACATCAATAAAAAACTGTGGATTAAAACCGACCATCAATTCCTGGTGACCGTATTCTACCACTACTTCTTCTCTAGACTCCCCCACATCAGGAGTTGATTTAGAAATAACCAATTTGTCTTTAAATAATTCGAATTTGATAGCTTGAAAATCTGGGGTTGATAAAAGATTAGCTCGACGAATTGCTGCTAATAAATCTTGGGTTTTTACCTTTGTCTTTGTTGTAATTTCTTTAGGGATAACTTGTTTATAGTTAGGAAACTCTCCTTCAATAATACGTGTTGCAACCAAAATACCATCTATATTAAATAGAACTTGGTTTGTGCCTGAGACAATGGAACATTCTCCAACATCTTTTAAATTACGATTAATTTCATTTATTGCTTTAATTGGGATAATAATGCTTAAGTCTTTATGGTAAGGTTGCACGAGTTTTTTTTCCATCTTTGCCAAGCGCCTTCCATCCGTTGCAACCATCCGTGCTACATCCCCTGATATTTCTAATAATATACCATTTAACACATAGCGAGATTCTTCAAAAGATACTGCAAAATTTGTTAAACGAATCATTTCTCTTAAATCATTTTGTTTAATTAAAACAACATCTTTATCTTTAAATTCTGGAAATTTTGGAAACTCTTCTTTGGGAAGACCATTGAGTTTAAAACGACAATTTATTCCTTCTATTTCTACTTGATTGTTTTTTCTAACATATAAAACAATATCCCCTAATGGAAGTTCACGAATAATATCAGAAAATTTCTTGGCTGGGATAGTTATCGCCCCTTGTTCATAGATATGTACAGGTAATTCACAAGATATCCCAATATCTAAATCTGTTGTATTAAGTTTAAGACTATCATCTTTTGCTTCTAACATCATATTAGATAGAATAGGTAAGGTTGCTTTTGTTGAAACAATATTACCTACAATCCCAATAACACTCAATAACTGCTCTTTATTCGCCTTGATTTTCATATTCACACCTTTGTCTAATACAGCTGTTTGGTTATCATTTTAAAGTTAGAAGCATTCTTAGTAAGCCTTGTGGACAATTTGAATAAGGAACTAAAGTCTAACAAATTCAACAACTTACAATATTAACAGCTGTGGATAACTTAAGGATAAGTCTTTAGAGTTATCCACAGTTATACTAAAAGACTGTTTGTTAAAACCCCTACTATTTTCTTTATTTGTTCGTCTTTTAAAAGAACTTCTTCAACTTTTTTAACAGCATGTAAAATAGTAGTATGATCTTTACCACCAAAAGCTGCTCCAATTTCAGGTAAGGAATAAGAAGTTAGTTTTCTAGACAGGTACATAGC